>ERZ826396.106-NODE-106-length-122418-cov-38.885447_pt1 | contig 122418 bp, 108 predicted proteins | sample MGYA00519926_ERZ826396 | MGnify/ENA primary metagenome ERZ826396 (study PRJEB31778, sample SAMEA3449230) | human gut metagenome | biome: human gut; feature: human-associated habitat; material: faeces | place: United Kingdom | collected 2010/2012 ... | reverse complement strand
TGTACCGTGAAAACACAGAAGAGAAAGATGCGGCCTTTTTAAAACTGTACGATGGCCATGACTGGAAATGGTTTGCTGTGCGGCTGAAACATACGGATATGGAATATTTAAGAAAACACTGGTCGAGCAAAAAAGCTTCGGCACCAACGCTGGAGAAAAAGCACGACAAATATTTTCTGCGTTTTACGTATGCGGAAGAGGTAGCTTTAAACCGGACACCCGTCAAAGAACAAACGATCTGCAGTGTGGATCTCGGCATCAATACGGATGCAGTCTGTACCATCATGCGTCCAGACGGAACTATCCTGGGAAGAAAGTTTATTAACTTTCCCAGTGACAAAGACCGGATGTACCGTGTGCTGGGACGGATCCGAAGATTTCAGCGGGAACATGGATCGCGTCAGGTGCAGGGAAGATGGGCATATGCAAAACGTCTGAATACAGAGCTTGGTAAAAAGATTGCCAGGGAAATCGTTTTCTATGCATCAGAAAATAGGGCAGATGTGATTGTTTTCGAATATCTGGAAATGAAAGGAAAACTTTCCGGGAAGAAAAAGCAGAAACTGCAGATGTGGAGAAAACGGGATATCCAGAAACGATGCGGACAGCAGGCACATAGAAAAGGAATCCGAATTTCCCGAATCTGTGCATGGAACACGAGCAGGCTTGCGTTTGACGGATCTGGAAAAATTGACCGTGATATACAGGATCACCGTCTGTGTACCTTTCAGAATGGAAAGAGATATAATTGTGATTTATCTGCATCGTACAATATTGGAGCAAGATATTTTATTCGTGAAATTTTAAAACCCTTACCGGAAACGGAAAGGTCTTTGCTGGAGGCAAAAGTTCCTGCAGTAAAGCGTAGAACCTCATGTGTTTATGCGGATTTGAGAGACTTAATTTCAGAAATGGAACTGCGAAAAGCAGCATAAACACAGGCAGATATACCGTGGACTACCTGTTATGTGGAGACCTGCCGTATCCGGCATGGAAGAAGCGCGTATCCGCGCAAGATCTAAGAAACAGGCGTATCCGCCGATATTTTGTCTGCCGCCTAAAGCGGTCTGAAGCACGTGACTTTAGTCATGTGAGGTTCACGATTATAAAGGAGCCAATAACAGGGCATACTATTCTATTTTTCATGCAATTAAGGCAGTACATGCTGTAAGCGGTAAAGCATATAAAAGGCATAAGGATGCTGTGGCTAACTTCAATAAGGATTATGTGAAAACATCAGTGTTTCCAAGAGAAATGGGAAGGAAAATCGGACAGGCAGAAGAGATTCGCCATGCCAGCGATTATGATGATTTTTATATTGCAAGTAAAGAAGAATCAGAACGGCAGATTTCAGTTGCAGATGAATTTATAATTCTGGCAGAAAAATATTGTATGGAACAGCTTGAAAAACAAAAGGAAAATTGAAATGAACGAGGATGCCCCTCAGGGTTTGAAGCCCTGAGGGATATTTTATGTAAAAGTATATTATTCTAATAAGCGCAACGGATGCTCCACATACCACAATGGAAATATTATAGCTGAGGAGATTCCGCCGGAATTGCTTTCTTATATGGAAGAAGTATTACCGGAAAAGAAGGAGCTGGATACGGAAATTGTTCTGGATACAATGATAAATGTAAATGAATTTTTGAAGAACTAATGTTCGTATCATATATACAATTTTAAATTTCCATGATATAATATCTCTTACATTTGAGTGTTAATTCGTCCACGTTAGTTTTGCTACTTTTTATCAGTCTATAAAATATCGGGTGGTGAACAGAATTCGTCGAGAGGCATATTCGGCTAAAATCAGAGAATGTGCTTCGACGAATTTCTGACTGATAGACGAACTTTTTTGATATAAAAACCAGGAGGTGCTTTTTTGCAGAATTCACAACAAATATTCAAATTACACTCCGAATACCAGCCTACAGGCGACCAGCCCCAGGCAATCGAAAAACTGGTCAAAGGCTTTCAAGAAGGCAATCAATGCGAGACTTTGCTGGGCGTTACAGGTTCCGGCAAGACCTTTACCATGGCAAATGTTATTGCACAGTTAAATAAGCCAACCTTGATCATAGCGCACAATAAAACACTTGCAGCACAGCTGTACGGTGAGTTTAAGGAATTCTTCCCTGAGAATGCAGTAGAATATTTTGTCTCCTACTACGACTACTACCAGCCGGAGGCTTACGTGCCGTCTTCGGATACGTATATTGCGAAGGACTCTGCGCGGAACGATGAGATTGATAAGCTGCGGCTTTCCGCGACTTCTGCACTGAGTGAGCGGAACGATGTCATTGTGGTTTCCAGTGTTTCGTGTATCTATGGAATCGGAAGCCCGAAGGACTACATGGAGATGATTATTTCGCTCCGCCCGGGAATGGAAAAGGACCGGGACGATGTGATCCGGCAGTTGATTGATATTCAGTATGACCGGAATGATATGGATTTCCACCGCGGTACGTTCCGCGTGCGCGGTGATGTATTGGAGATTTTTCCGGCGGAGGAGACGGACAAGGCGGTGCGCGTCGAGTTCTTCGGGGATGAGATTGACCGTCTGGTGCAGATCGATACGCTGACGGGTGAAATCTTATGTGAACTGAACCACATCGCAATCTTTCCTGCCTCCCACTACGTTGTGCCGATGGACACGATCCTGAAAGCAACAGGCGAGATTGAAAAGGATATGGAAGAGCAGGTGAAGTTCTTCAAGCACGAGGGAAAACTGATCGAGGCCCAGCGCATCGAGGAGCGGACCAATTTTGATATTGAGATGCTCAAAGAAACCGGCATCTGTTCCGGCATCGAAAACTATTCGCGTTACCTCTCCGGATTAAAGCCAGGCGAGCCGCCCTACACACTGATGGACTATTTCGGAGATGATTTCCTCATCATCGTGGATGAGTCGCATAAGACTGTTCCGCAGATCCGCAGCATGTATGCCGGCGACCAGTCGCGGAAATCGACGCTGGTGGACTATGGATTCCGTCTGCCGTCCGCAAAAGACAACCGCCCGTTGAACTTCGGCGAGTTCGAGGACCGGATCGATCAGATCCTCTTCGTATCTGCCACGCCGGGCGACTACGAGGCAGACCACGAGCTGCTGCGCGCCGAACAGATCATCCGCCCGACCGGCCTTCTCGACCCGGATGTCGAGGTGCGCCCGGTGGAGGGACAGATCGACGATCTGATTTCGGAAGTAAAGAAAGAAACTGAAAAACACAACAAAGTTCTCGTGACGACGCTGACGAAGCGTATGGCAGAGGATCTGACCGACTATATGAAAGAGGCCGGCATCCGCGTGCGCTACCTGCACTCCGATATCGACACCCTGGAACGGACCGAGATCATCCGTGATATGCGTCTCGATGTCTTCGATGTGCTCGTCGGCATCAACCTTCTGCGTGAGGGTCTCGACATCCCGGAAATCACACTCGTGGCGATCCTGGATGCCGATAAAGAAGGTTTCCTGCGTTCCGAAACCTCCCTGATCCAGACCATCGGCCGTGCCGCACGAAACAGCGAGGGCCATGTTATCATGTACGCCGATGTGATGACCGATTCCATGCGCCTCGCAATCGACGAGACGAAGCGCCGCCGTGCCCTGCAGGAAGCCTACAACAAAGAACACGGCATCACTCCGACCACCATCAAAAAAGCCGTCCGCGATCTCATCAGCATTTCGAAAGAAGTGGCAAAGACAGAAGAAAAGATGGAAAAAGACCCGGAGTCCATGAGCCGCGAAGAACTGGAAAAACTGATCGGCCAGGTACAGAAACAGATGAAAGCCGCTGCCGCCGAACTCAACTTCGAAATGGCCGCCGAGCTGCGTGACAAAATGATCACACTGAAGAAGAGCCTGGATGACATGGAAGAATAAAAAATCAGAAATAAAAAAGAAGAAAAGAGCATGAAAAAAAGCGTGCCGGAAAAGCGACAGAAAACTTTCCGGCACGCTTTTTTGCGTCCGATTTTGATTCCTTCTTGTTCAGAATTGACGCAAAATAAGAATACCATTATAATATAAAATACGACCAAACGGTCGTATCAAAACGAAAAACACAAAAATAAAAAAGACAACAATAAAAAAATTAATCGCCGAATTTTCTCTTTTTACTGGAGACACTCAGCAGATAGTCGACCGAGCAGTCATAGAACCGTGCAAGCCGGATCACATAGTCGATCGGGATGTCGCGGATTCCTTTTTCGTAGCGGGAATAGACGTCGCGGTTGCATTCGAGCAGGGCAGAAATCTCTTTGATGGTGAGATCCTGATCGATCCGCATATCTTCAATTCTCTGGTATTTCATACGTTGTACCATCCTTTCAGATTCAAACCCATACTACCAAACGGTTGGATGAACAAAGTTAAATCAGATCATATGGTCGCAAATTGGAGAATGGGGCGGGAGAGAGAAACGGCGGGTGAAGACAGCCTGTGCAGAAAACAGAAAAATATGTACGGCAGAAATGGGGGAACGAATGGGAAAAGCAGAAAGAATAGAAATAGAAGATTTTGTCCAGAATATAGTGGAACGGATGGAGACGCCGGAAGCGTTTGAAAAAATGATCAGCCGGGAGGAAGAATGCGAAGCGCAGGGGCGGGAGAGCCGTCTGAGGGATGTGCTGAAGAAAGAATGGCCGGTGGACGAAAAGGGAGAGCGCATCTATCAGATCACTAATATATATGAAGAAAAAGCAGAAGAACTCCTCATTGTAGAACTGTATACCGGCATCCACCTGGAAAACGGAGTCCCGTGCGGGCATTTTACGCTGTATCTCTGCGGGGAGCCGGACGGATGGAAACTCAGCGAAACGCGGATGATGGAATATCTGCAGAATCTGTAAACGAAAAAGCAAAACAGGGAGGACAGGGAGAAGAAAAACTGTCCTCCTGCTTTTGCTGCGGCGGAGACACCGGAAAGTCAGGATCCATACGGCCGCTTCTCATCGCTGATGCCGACCAGATAATCCAGACTGACCTGATACAGCTCCGCCAGACGGATGGCAATGGAGATCGGCAGCTGCCGGACGCCTTTTTCATATCGGGTATACACATCGCGGTTGCAGCCGAGATAGTCGGCAACCTGGCGGATCGTCAGATCGCGGTCCGTGCGCAGATCCTCCAGTCTCTGATATTTCATGATTCATCACCTCTGAGAAAATGCTACTAAATGGTCGTATCGAAATGGCAGAATCCTACCATACGGCTATAGCGCCTTTGAAACAGTAGAATGCAATAAAAAAGAAAAGTCAGATTCCTTTTCAGAAAGAAAACGGTTTATACTTTTTTCACAATTTCTTCATAGAAAAACCGGGAAAAGGTGTTGACAAACAAAAGGCAGAGTGCTATCTTAAGAGCATAGATGTTAGCACTCCACTGAAACGAGTGCTAACAGGACTATACAACAGGAAGGAGCTTATCTTAGTGGATACAGAATTGGATGAAAGAAAAAGAAAAATATTAAAAGCGATCATCCAGACGTATCTGGAAACGGGCGAGCCGGTCGGCTCAAGAACGATTTCCAAATACACGGATTTGAATTTAAGCTCCGCCACAATCCGGAATGAAATGTCCGATCTGGAAGAGATGGGTTACATCTTACAGCCCCACACTTCCGCAGGACGCATTCCTTCCGATAAAGGCTACCGCCTCTATGTAGATGAGCTGATGCGGGAAAAAGAACAGGAAGTTGCAGACATCAAAAACATGGTCATTGAAAAAACAGACCGAATGGAAAAAGTTCTGCAGCAGGTTGTCAAAGTCCTCGCTTCATCTACCAACTATGCAACGTTGATTACAGGACCGGAATATCACAGAAATAAAGTGAAATTCATCCAGCTCTCAAAAGTCAATGAAGAGCAGCTCCTGGCCGTCATCGTCGTAGAAGGCAACCTGGTGAAAAACCAGATGATCGACCTAGACGAGACCATCAACGATGAACAGATATTAAAGCTGAACCTGCTTCTGAACACACAGCTCAATGGCCTGACCATTGAAGAAATCAATCTTGGCATGATCAAGAAGATGAAAGAGCAGGCAGGCATCCACTCCGGCATCATCAGCAAAGTGGTCGATACCGTAGCGGAAGCCATCGCAGTCAGCGAAGAAGATGTGCCGGTGTACACCAGCGGCGCAACCAACATTTTCAAGTACCCTGAGCTTTCCGACAGCAGCAAAGCCAGCCAGCTGATCTCCACATTCGAGGAACGGCAGAAACTGGTCGATATGATCAAAGGAGCTGCCGAGGAGCAGGACGGAGAGGAAAATACCGGTATTCAGGTATACATCGGAAATGAATCTTCGATGGAACCCTTACGGGACTGCAGCGTGGTCACCACCACATACGATATGGGAAACGGTATGCGCGGAACAATCGGTATCGTGGGACCAAAGCGGATGGATTACGAAAATGTGGTAGATAACCTGAAAACATTAAAAGTTCAACTGGACGCCGTCTTCAAAAAGCCGGACACAGGTGAGTAGAAAGGTGGAATGATCAGTGAGCGAAGAAAATAGAAAGAAAGAGGAAACCATGGAAGAACCTACACGCGAGATGGAAAAAGAAACCGGAGCAGAGACCGATCTGCCGGAAACCGAACCGGCTGCGGAGCAGGAAGAAGCAAAGAAAGCAGCAGAGGCAAAAGAAGCGGAAGCTGCAGAAGAAACTGCTGAGGATGGCAAAGAACGAAAGTTCTTCAAAAAGAAAAAAGATAAAAAAGATGAGAAAATCGAAGAGCTGACTGACCGTCTGACCCGTCAGATGGCAGAGTTCGATAACTTCCGCAAACGCACCGAAAAAGAAAAAGCAAATATGTATGCCATTGGAGCAAAAGACATCATCGAGAAGATTCTTCCGGTTGTTGACAGCTTCGAGCGCGGACTTGCAACGGTGGAAAACCCGGAGGAAGATCCGTTCGCAGACGGCATGAATAAAGTATACAAACAGTTTACCACAGCACTCGATGAACTCGGTGTAACCGTGATCGAGGCCGTTGGAAAGGAATTCGATCCGAACCTGCACAACGCGGTGATGCATGTGGAGGATGAGGAAGCCGGCGAGAACATCGTCGTAGAAGAGTTCCTGAAGGGCTACATGTACAAAGGCTCCGTAGTCCGTCACAGTATGGTCAAGGTGGCTAATTAAGCCTTGAAGATAAATAAATAGAAATTAAACCATTTTTTAGCATAATTCATTGAGGAGGAAACAACAATGGGCAAAATTATTGGTATTGACTTAGGAACAACAAACAGCTGTGTAGCCGTTATGGAAGGTGGAAAACCAACCGTTATCGCAAACGCAGAGGGTGAAAGAACAACTCCATCTATCGTAGCATTCACAAAAACAGGTGACCGTCTGGTCGGCGAGCCGGCAAAACGTCAGGCTGTAACAAACGCAGACAGAACCATCCGTTCTATCAAACGTGAGATGGGTACTGACTATAAAGTAGACATCGAAGGAAAGAAATACTCTCCGCAGGAGATCTCCGCTATGATTCTTCAGAAACTGAAAGGTGATGCAGAGAACTACCTTGGTGAGAAAGTAACAGAAGCAGTTATCACAGTTCCGGCTTACTTCAATGACGCACAGCGTCAGGCAACCAAAGATGCCGGTAAAATCGCAGGTCTTGATGTAAAACGTATCATCAACGAGCCTACCGCAGCAGCTCTGGCATACGGACTGGACAACGAAAATGAGCAGAAGATCATGGTATACGACCTTGGCGGCGGTACTTTCGATGTTTCCATCATCGAGATCGGTGACGGTGTTATCGAAGTTCTTTCCACAGCAGGAAACAACCGTCTGGGCGGCGATGACTTCGACCAGAAAGTAACAGATTATATCCTTGCTGAGTTCAAGAAACAGGAAGGCGTAGATCTTTCCAATGATAAAATGGCTCTGCAGAGAATCAGAGAAGCAGCAGAGAAAGCAAAGAAAGAGCTTTCCAGCGCTACTACAACCAACATCAACCTGCCGTTCATCACTGCAACAGCAGATGGCCCGAAACATCTTGATATGAACCTGACAAAGGCTAAATTCGATGAGCTGACCCACGACCTGGTAGAGAAAACCGCAGAGCCGGTACAGAGAGCACTTTCTGATGCAGGCCTTCAGGCATCCGAGCTTTCCAAAGTCCTTCTGGTAGGCGGATCTACCCGTATCCCGGCGGTACAGGATAAAGTAAGACAGCTGACCGGACACGAGCCGAGCAAGAGCCTGAACCCGGATGAGTGCGTAGCACTTGGTGCTTCCGTACAGGGTGGTAAACTTGCAGGAGACGCCGGCGCAGGCGATATCCTTCTTCTGGATGTAACTCCGCTGTCTCTGTCCATCGAGACCATGGGAGGTATTGCAACTCGTCTGATCGAGCGTAACACCACAATCCCGACCAAGAAGAGCCAGATCTTCTCAACAGCAGCAGATAACCAGACAGCAGTAGATATCAACGTAGTACAGGGTGAGCGTCAGTTCGCGAAAGACAACAAATCCCTCGGCCAGTTCCGTCTGGATGGAATTCCGCCAGCAAGAAGAGGCGTTCCGCAGATCGAGGTTACCTTTGATATCGATGCCAACGGTATCGTAAATGTATCTGCAAAAGACCTGGGAACAGGAAAAGAGCAGCACATCACCATCACCGCAGGCTCTAACATGTCCGACAGCGAGATCGACAAAGCAGTCAAAGAAGCTGCTGAGTTCGAGGCTCAGGATAAGAAACGAAAAGAAGCAATCGACGCAAGAAACGATGCAGACTCCATGGTATTCCAGACCGAGAAAGCAATCGAGGAAGTCGGCGACAAGCTTGATGCAAACGACAAAACAGCAGTAGAAGCTGACCTGAACGCACTGAAAGATCTCATTGCAAAATGCAATCCGGAAGAGATGACCGATGCACAGGTAGCTGATCTGAAAGCAGCTCAGGAAAAACTGATGACAAGCGCTCAGAAACTGTTCGCAAAGCTGTATGAGCAGCAGGGCGGCGCAGCAGGCGCTGGTGCCGGAACAGCTGGTGCAGGCCCGGATATGGGAAATGCAGGAGCGGCAGGCGGCCATGACGACGATGTCGTAGACGCTGACTACAAAGAGGTTTAACAAATCAGACCCGGTGAAATACCGACTGTGAGTTGAAACAATAAATAAGATACAGAAAGGGCCCTGTGAGGCTGGTATTTACGGGGGACGGATCCGATTCCGCCCCCTGTATTTATGTCGATGGACAGGACAGCCGTTTGCTTTTGCGGAAGTACTGGCATTGTCCTTTGACATGTGTTATAGTAAAATATGTTTGAGCATAAACAGATGCTGAAACAGTATTTTGCGAAACAGAAATGAAAAAGGTGAACATAAATGGCAGAAAAAAGAGATTATTATGAGGTGCTTGGTGTAGACCGCGGAGCGGACGATGCAACCTTGAAAAAAGCATACCGTAAACTGGCAAAAAAGTATCATCCGGATATGAACCCGGGCGACAAAGAGGCCGAGGCAAAATTTAAAGAGGCGACAGAAGCCTATGGCGTGCTGAGTGATCCGGACAAACGGCGTCAGTACGATCAGTTTGGCCACGCTGCATTTGAAAACGGCGGTGGCGGCGCAGGAGCCGGCGGATTCGGCGGCTTCGACTTTGGCGGCGGAGATATGGGTGATATCTTCGGCGATATTTTCGGCGACCTGTTCGGTGGCGGCGGAAGCAGAAGAAGAGCAAACAATGGACCGATGAAGGGAGCAAACCTCCGCGCTGTTGTCCACATTACGTTTGAGGAAGCTGTTTTCGGATGCCAGAAAGAGCTCGAGATCAACCTGAAGGATACCTGTACAACGTGCCACGGAACCGGCGCAAAACCAGGAACTTCACCGGAGACATGCTCCAAATGTAACGGAACTGGTCAGATTACGTACACACAGCAGACCATGTTCGGTTCTGTGAGAAACGTGACGACCTGTCCGGATTGTAACGGAACCGGAAAGATCATTCGCGATAAATGTACCGCATGCCACGGCACGGGCTATACATCCAGCAGAAAACGCATTCAGGTCAACATTCCGGCTGGAATCGACGATGGACAGAGCATCCGGATCCGTGAAAAAGGTGAGCCGGGTGTAAACGGCGGACCGAGAGGAGATTTGCTTGTCGAGGTTCAGGTAACCCGTCATCCGATCTTCCAGAGACAGGATATGAACATCTTCTCTACCGCACCGATTACATTTGCGCAGGCAGCGCTCGGCGGTGATGTGAAGATCAGCACCGTTGACGGAGACGTTCTCTATACCGTAAAACCGGGAACTCAGACCGATACCAAGATCCGTCTGAAGGGAAAAGGCGTTCCATCTCTCCGGAACAGCAATGTACGCGGCGATCACTATGTAACACTTGTTGTTCAGACACCGACCAGGCTGAACGAAAAAGCAAAAGAAGCCCTTCGTGCCTTTGATGAAGCTTGCGGAAACCGTCAGGTGCCAGAAGCAAAAGCAGCCGATGGTGAGAATACCGCAGAACAGCCGAAGAAGAAAAAAGGGTTTATGGATAAGGTGAAGGAAGCGTTTGAGGATATTGATAAATAAAAAATCTATCTGTTTTTGTTCTCATTCGGACAAAATTTCTCACAGACTTGAGCATGTAGAATATGAAAAGTCTTTTCCAACACGCTCTAATATGAAAGAAATAGAAAATATGAGATAAATGAAAAGAAGAACCTGCAGGAGAAACAGGTTCTTCTTTTTTGACAAAATTTAAAAATACAGAATATTCAGAAAATTGCAATATTGATCTAAATCAAGAGAATGATGAGATGTGAAAAACTGTTCATGATATAATTAACAAAATTGCATAGGAATAAAAAAGATTGATGTTATGTAATGTAAAATAAAAAGGCAGAAAGGAAATAGAGCGGTTGGAAAATGAAAATATAGAAAAACAGGAGTTCTTCAAAACTTATTTAGGTATCAAAAATAAAAATGTGCTGAGCAGTCTGGAACAAATGGCGTATGTCTGGAAGGTGAAAGATAAGGAAGTTATCATTCGAGAAGGGGAACCGCTGCCATGCGTTCCTTTTCTGGTATCGGGCATTGTAAAAGGGTATTGTGAAAGCAAGGGAGATGGAAAAGAGCATGTTTCCTGCTTTGGTTATTTAAAAGGAGACATTGTTGTAGGAATTTCCAATTTATCCGTAAATGTGAAATCACTTTTGACGATAGAATCAATCAGTTCGTGTACCATGCTGTGCGTCCCGATACCAGAATTGTTGAAGTTGATTGAGCAATCGCCGGAAATGATGCGTTTATATAACCGTGCACTCAGCCTTGCATATAAAAAGCTAATTGAACATGAGGATATTGTTGCAAACCACAGGGCAAAGGAACGATATCAATATTTTGTTGATACCTATCGGGATCTGGTAGACGTTGTGAGTAAGAAAGATATCGCTTCCTATCTGCATTTATCGCCGGAGAGTCTGAGCCGTGTCCTGAAAAGCTATAAGGAAGAAAAATAGAAAAACGAATCGAAAAGTGATGCGCGCTGAGCGGAAAAATTTAATCAAATCAAGGAAATCCCTGTTTTCATTGAGGAAAGCAATAAGCAGTGAGGCGGGGAATTGCGTGAATCAGGAGGGGAAAGCCCCTTATAAGAGAGAAGACGGCAGATCTAAAAAAAGCAGATTATAAAGTACAAAAAAGAAATGGAAGGGGAAGAAAAATGGCATTTTTAGATGGAGTAAAAGGAAAAATTTCAAAAGCAGGATATTCAACTATGCAAAAAGCAAAGGATTTGTCGGAGATTACGAAACTGAATATGGTGATTTCTGAATCGGAGACGAAAATCAATGAAATCTACAGTGAAATAGGATATAAAGTTTACTGTGCATATCGGGAAAATCCGCTGGAAGAAGTCAAAGAGGAAATTGGCCAGATCCGGGAGCTGGAAGAGGCTATGGAAGCATGCAAACTGCAGATCCAGGCAATCAATGCAATGAACAGCTGCCCGCGCTGCGGTGCAAAAATCAAACCGGAAATGATGTTCTGCAGCAGCTGTGGAATGAAACTGCAGAGTGAAGAACAGGAAACGGTGGAAGAAGAACAGGAACGGCCGGCTTTTTGCAGTGAATGCGGAGCACCGCTGGAACCGGATATGAAATTCTGTACGGTTTGTGGACATAAAGTTGACGAGTAAAATCGAGAGCGTGTTTGAAAAAGCAAAGCACAGAAGAGAAGATCAAATCAGACAGCAAAAAGATAAATGATCCAAAATAGGGAGGTGGATTTTGGATCATTTATTGCAAAGAAAAAAGATTTGTGGATAAAAAGGGACAGGAGAGGAAAACAAGTATGAAAAAATGCCCGGTATGTGGAAAAGAGTGGTCAGATGCGACAAGATTTTGCGGAAGCTGTGGAGCAAAACTGGAGGATGGAAATATTGTAGTGCCAGATATAGTGCCGGATGATGGGAAAGAGGAGCAGAGAAAAAAAACAGAGCCGGTCAAACCGAGTGTGAAAAAAACGATAGAACCTGTCAGAACGAAAACGAGGGAAACAGCAGAAAATAAAAAGATAGCAGAAGAAAAAGAAGAAGAAAAAAACACAGCTGAACGTAAAAGAGCAGAATACAATAAATCGGACGCCGTGCTGCCGGTAAAACGCAGAAAAAAAGGATGGAAAATTGCGACAGCACTTGGCCTGACTGCAATAGTGGCAGTCGGAGCAGTAGTTTTCTGTGTGAAGTCCGGGGAAAACATGGAACACCCATTTGTAGAATTATATGGGGACAGTTATGAAATTCTCACGAAAGAAAAACTGGGACATACCATAACCATTACAGACAATGGGCTGGACTGGTGAGAAGAGATCCCTATTACCTATTGTGGAAAGCAGAGTAGCAGTGTCCTTACAGAGTAAGAGAGTGCAAAAAATCTGGAAAATTATATTAGGACTCTATTCAGAAGTAAAGATACGATGAGAGAAAAAGGAGTAGAGAATATATGAAAAAAGCAGGAAGCCGAATTTTGATCATTACTTTTGGAATTATGGCGGCTATAGCAATTTTATATCCATGGAAGTTTGTTCCGGAATATGGAATACTCCAGATGACGGAATCAGGGGAAAAAGCTGGAAAAACAGCGGAAAGCCAGGAGTCCGATGAGGAATATATGCAGGTGGCAGATCGTGCAGTCGAAGTATTATTTACAGGAGATACCGATACGCTTCTGAGCCTGTTGCCGGAGCGGTATTTTGGCCAATATGGGGAAACGTTACAGTGGATCATAGAAAATGCAGTGGAAGAGGAACTTCAGAAACTGCAAGATGAAGTTGGGGATATACAAATTACCCATTGGCCAGTCAGATCAGAAAAACAGTCCGAAGGCAACATGGAAAAAATAAAAAGTCATTATGGAGAAGAAGGAGATACGGTCACCGATGCAAGAAATGTGTTTGTGGAAGTGAGTGCATCCGGCATAGAACCGGAAGAAATGGAGATAGCGGTTGTTGAAATTGACGGAAAATGGTATCTCGACTCTGAGGGTTGGGACGATGGATCGAAAGAAAACTATGACGACGAAGACGACGAAGAAGAAGATGATGATGATACATGGTCGGATGATGAAGACGATATAAGTTCAAATGCGGAGACGTCTCATACATTGGAAAATATGAAATTTTCTGATGCAAGAGAATTTCAGGATGGACTTGCCTTTGTAAGAATTCACGGAAAGGGGGAATCTTACAAAGGCTTTCTGGATAAAAAGGGAAAGTTAAAGTTTTATATACCTTTTGATGAAGATGCAATTGATGCAGATATTTATCGGTACGATGTGAATTTTAATAATGGTTATAACTGGTTCGTCTATGACAATATTTTTTATGTGATTGACACGGATGGAATGATAAAAAGCCAGTATGATGCAGACAAAGTGGCAGATTACGGCGGTGGTTATACCTGGCTGGAGGAGGAAGAAAATGTATCCTGGGATGATGCCGGGTTTTGGAAATATACACTGTATAGTCCGGAAGGGGGTGAAGTGTGTGATTATACAGTCAGCAATCAGGACCTGGAAAATCTGAGTTTTAAAAGATCCTACATGGGTGATGGAAAATTTCTGTATAAAAAAATGGACGGTACGAAAGAAGTCTGTGTTCTGGTTGAGCCGGAACTGGGAAAAGAAACAGAGTTAAACGTTTCGTTTGACAAAGCAGAAGAACATGGAATGCGGGACGGACTTATCATAGAAACGGGCGCAATGGACGATGGATATTGGGCAGGGGATGAAAATCCGTTTCATATTACAGTGATCGGGAATGGAGAAGAAAAAGAAATTGAAATCCCGAGTCAGTATCTTGGCCCGTTTGGCGGATATCCGACTCTGCTCGACTGGACAAAAAAATATGCACTTTTTACGGTAAGACAGAACGACCAGGACATTTATTTTTTGTGTGATCTGGAGACAGGCGATATCAAAAAATATACAGGAAAGTATGCGCCGTATTTTAAATATTATTCCACTACAACAAGCTGCATCGAGGATAATGTTCTTGCACTTTCCATGTATGGGGAAGATAATCAGTTTTATGTCTGCCTGATCAATGCGGATACCATGAAAGAAATTGCCGATCCGATTGCCGGAGAATCTTTTTCCATGGAAGATAAGACATTACTGATCGATCAGAAAGAATTGTATGATTTAAGCGGGAATCTGTTATATACCGTTGAGGATGGAAAAAAAGGAGAACTGGTCAGTGATGGAATCCTGCAGGTAACATACAGCGAGGAAGAAAAAGAGACTGTGGATGGTGAGTCGGAATATGTCGAGGTAGATAAGACAGATTATTACGATCTGAAAGGCAAAAAGTTATTTTCGGAAATGGATACAGCAGATAGCAAAATGGTGCTGGAACCATCCGAAGAAGTATAAAAATAGAGCAGAACAGGAGAATTTTCAGATGAAAACAAAAGCAAAATACGTCATTGTAATTCTGTTTTTATGTACGATACCACTATATTTCTGCAGAATGATCGGCTGGAAAGATGATGCCATCCGGCTTTACGATGTGATTCTCTATGGAATGGAAAGCCAGGAAGGAGACTCTTTTGTCGGAGGGATGATCTGGAAACTGATGCAGGAAAGTGTCTTTGAAAATATCAACGCATGGTTGATTGGAACAGCGGCAGTAACGCTTGTGGGATCAGTTCTGGTTACGCTGTTAAATGGAAAAAAGACCTATGTTCTGGCAATTGTATTATCCATCGTGACAAACGGAGGTCTTGCGTGGTCAATGCAACGACTCAGCTGGGGATGGAAAAACAAGGTTGATTATAACGGCCAGATGACAGGAATGCCGCTTCGCATGGAATTTGTGTGGGTGTGGATAGCACTTCATGTTCTGATTCTTATATTTGCACTGTGGGGAATGGTTTCTAAAGAGAAAAGTGCTTCAAAGAAAAGTATTTCAAGAAAAATTGAGCCGGAAAAAATCAAATCAAAAAAAACGGAATCGAAAAAAATCAAGCCGGAAGAAACCGTATCAAAGAACCCGGCAGCTTCGAAGATGCGGTCAGCGTGTCCCTCCTGCGGAAGAATTCCGAAAGAAGGAGAAAAGTTTTGTACGCGCTGCGGATCAAAACTGCAATAAGAGGAGCAGAAAATGAAAAAGGAAATCAAATGTCCCAGGTGCAGACGCAGGATTCAGAAAGAAGATGCCTATTGCCAGTACTGTGGCTGCCATGTGGCGGAAGAAAAAAAGAAGAAGAGAAAAAAGAAAATTCGAAGATTTCTGGTACTTGTCATTGTGATTGTGCTGTTTTTAGGTATCCTGCTTGCCATTGCAGTTGGATCACAGAAGAAGCAAATACAGGGATGGAAAGAAAGACAACTGGAAGAATGGAAACAAAAACAGGAAAAAGTGCAGGCAGATGAAGGTGACCAAAGCCAAAAACAGAACAAGAATCAGAATGGAGAACAGTCGCAGGATAGTCAGGATGTGAAAGAGCCAGGCACAATGAAAAAATGTGCCAATGGGGATACGGTTTATCAGCCGTCGGTAAGTACCGTTTCTTATGATGAAGATACCGGCCTGTTGTACTACGAAAATCTGCTGATTGTTTATCTGATAGAAAACAGCAGCCAGGAAGAGCGGGAAGCACTTGCAGCAAAGGTAGATGGAACGCTGGTTGGAAATATGAGCGGAAGCATGAACGTGATTGAAATCCTGGTGGAGGACACCGCGTATGCGGATCTGGAACAGAAGGCTGAAATTCTGATGGAAGAAGAAAATGTGCTCTACAGTTCGACGGAAATTCCGATGATGATGGAAAATACTGCAGATGAGAATCCATGGGAGGCAGGAGAACATGATAAAAAGAATAATGACCATAATGAAAGCAAACCAGATGGAAATGACTGGTGGGCAGAGGCAATTGGAGCATTTTCTGCATGGGACTATGTTGATTCCCACGAGCAGGATCTTGCCAATGTGGCGGTCGGCATTATGGATGATGGAGTTGATGCGGAACACGAAGAATTTCAGAAAAACGGCGAAAGTAAAATTCACTGGCTGGAAGATTACAAAGAAAATCTGGCATTTGACCATGGCACACATGTGACGGGATTGATCGGTGCGGAAAATAATCAGGCCGGAATCCGTGGTGTGGCAGATCGGACGGATTTGTATTTTGTGAGCTGGTGGAAAGAAGATCTCTTCAGTACAGGAGAATATGTAAATGTAACAAAACAGATGATTGAAACGATGCTAAGTGAACATACGGCCTGCGTGGTGAATAATTCATGGGCAACTGTGATACAATCCAGAGAGCAGTATTTAAAAGATACGCTAATCGGGGAAAGACCGGTATGGGAAGAAAAAATAGCGGAGTTTCTCATAGAAAAAGGGAAGATTGATCAGAAATATGAGTTGTACGAAAGTTATCAAAAGGAATTAGAAACGAGCGCAAAATGCACTTCCAGTCAGATGATAGTGATGCTTTTTGAATTGCTTTTAAATCAACAGGAAAGATTTTTAATTGTCCAGAGTGCAGGCAATGGGTATGATAACGGTGGTGTGGGATTTGATGTTCAAAAGACAGGAGATTATTGCGGAATTAATGAGGAGGTTTATAACAGACTGGATGGAGAAACGCATAGATTAAGCAGAAGCGGATACTCCTATGAGAAAATTCGAAATCATATCCTGATTGTAGGTGCAGTGCAGGAAACAGAAAAGGGATATCAAATGACAGAATTTTCAAATTATGGTTCCAATATAGATATTGTTGCACCTGGATATGATGTTTACAGCACGATTACAGAAAAAGATGATTCCTATACCGAAGAAAATCCAGGCCATGAAAATCTTAGAACAGTGAAAAACGGGATTAAATATGGAAATCTGCCTGGAACATCCATGGCGGCCCCACTGGTTTCCGGTTCTGCGGCTGTTCTGTGGTCTGTGGCTCCGGAACTTTCGGCGGAGGAGGTAAAAGAGACACTGATCTCCACAGCCGGAACCGCAAGATCAACCTGTCAGGAGGACAAGCGGGAGGAGTATCCGATGCTGAATCTGAAAGCTGCCCTGGAAAAGGTGGCAAAAAAAGATGCAACACATGTAATACTGGAAACCTTTTATAATAACGGAGAAAAAACGCATGACCTGTTTGCTTCAGAAGAAAATCGGGATCAGGAGTATGCTGTGATTACCGGATTGGATCAGGATGAAAATGTAGTATGGACCATTGAGACAGAAAAATCTCCGGCAGCGGAGATAACAGCCAATACAGAAATTGGAATTTATGAAGACAGGTATTATTATGCGCATTGTGGAGTTATTTATGCCGTACGCCTCCGGGACGGAAAAGAAATCTGGCACAGTGCATCATCACATGGTTCCATGACAGGAACGGATTTCGGACCGGACGGAACACTTTATTACTGCTCTTTCTATGGACCGGATTTTGGCGCAATTGATAAAGACGGAAATGAATTGTATGAAGTAGAAAGTTTCTATCCAGGATACTATTGGGCATATGAAGTACATTACGAAGGTGATCATGTTGATGTGAAAATGGACGGTACACCGTCCGGAGAAGAAAAGGTGATCCGTGTCAATCTTTCTGACTATTCTTATTCTGTGGTACAGGAGTAGAAAACATGATTCCAGGCATAAACCCAAGGATAGACTGAAACATGAGTCTAGGCATAAGCACGGGATAGGACAAAACATAAGATAAAGTATAATGGGATGCCGCAGTTCGGGAAAAAATCCGGATTGCGGCATTTTTTTGCTGTCATGCACACGAACAAAAGATCCAAGGGGAGCTTTTTAGTGAAAAAAGAGTGAATTTGCACACAGGAAGTCCGAAATTTGATATAATATGAGAAATTTGAGAGAGATAAAAATTTTTTAACCGAATCATCGCTAACTACAGATATCCATTCGATGAACAGGAAAGGGACAGGGGACTTTATTTATGAAATTTCGACCATGTATTGATATCCACAATGGAAAAGTAAAACAGATTGTTGGGGGATCCTTAAAAGATCAGGGAAACCAGGCAAATGAAAATTTTGTTTCGGAGCAGGATGCGTCTTACTATGCGCAGTTATATGAAGAAAAAGGGATCACCGGAGGTCATGTGATTCTTCTGAACAAAAAAGATTCCGAATATTATCCGGAAACAAAGCGGCAGGCGCTGCTGGCACTTTCTACGTATCCGGGCGGACTGCAGGTTGGCGGCGGTATCGACGCGGAAAATGCCTGCGAATTTCTGACGGCCGGTGCAAGCCATGTGATCGTGACATCGTATGTGTTTCGGGATGGCCATGTATTCTATGAAAATCTCGAAAAACTGGTAACGACTGTTGGAAAACAGCGGCTGACCATGGACTTAAGCTGCCGGAAACGAAACGGGAAATATTATATTGTAACGGACCGCTGGCAAAAGTTTACAGAGGAAGAAGTAACGGAACCGCTCCTGCATCATCTGACGGAATACTGTGATGAATTTCTGATCCACGCGGTAGATGTCGAAGGAAAAGCATCCGGTATCGAGACAGAACTGGTGGAATTACTTGCGAAAATGAAAGATTTCCCTGTTACATATGCCGGCGGCGTCGGAAACTTTGCGGATCTGGAACTGCTGAAAAAGGTTGGGAACGATCATGTGGATGTGACGATCGGAAGCGCACTGGATCTGTTTGGCGGAAACATGAAATTTGAAGACGTGCTGGCAGTATGCCGCCGGTAAGCGGAAACGGACGTTCACCCGCGCCATTCGCAAAACCGCGCTTTCAGCGCTCTCCGCTGCTGCGCAGCTCCTTTTGCTCATAACCAGGCGCTCCCTTTGTATCTTATTCTCGACAGATTTTCATGCGAGCATGAAATCTGTCAAAAATAAGATACAAGTGAACTGTAACAGAAAAAACTCTAAAATATTCATGAATTTTCTAAATACTATTGCAAATAGAGACAACTATTGCTATAATTAGAGTTACTTACAGGGGAAGTGAAAAACCTGTAAAATTTGAGAGCAAAGGGGTTGGGCATAATGAAAATTACCATCAGCGGAAAAAATATTGACGTGACAGAGGGATTAAAAGCCGCGGTCAATGAAAAACTTGGCAAACTGGAGAAATATTTTACGCCTGACACAAATGTCATTGTAACCTTAAGTGTAGAGAAAGAAAGACAGAAAATTGAGGTTACCATTCCGGTAAAAGGAAATATCATCCGTTCCGAGCAGGTAAGCAACGATATGTACGTATCCATCGATCTGGTAGAGGAAGTCATCGAACGCCAGCTTCGCAAATACAAAAACAAAATTGCCGACAAACAGCAGGAAGCAGGAAACTTCCAGAAAGAATATCTGGAGCATGACTATCTGGAGGACGAAGACATCCAGATCATCCGTACGAAAAAATTCGGCATGAAACCAATGTATCCGGAAGATGCCTGCGTACAGATGGAACTTCTTGGACACACCTTCTTCGTATTCCGCAATGCAGAGACCGACGAAGTAAACGTCGTTTACAAGAGAAAGAACAACACCTACGGTCTGATCGAGCCGGAGTGCTGAAAAGTAAATAAAGAATGAACAGTCACCCTGTTTCCAGCTTAGAAAAGCTGTGAAACAGGGTGACTTTTTCGCGGAAAGGGCCGGAAAGTCCGAGAAAAGCCGTAAAAACAGCGGAAAACCGGGGAACGGCACCAAATGTTTACGAAAAATTCATTGTTATCTTGTGCCAGAAGTGGTAGAATAGTACCATATGTTAATATGGCAATTAATAGAGAAAGCAGGAGCAAACATTCTATGAAATTCACAGAAAAACTTTTTGGTACGCACAGTGAGCGCGAGTTGAAACGAATCTATCCAATCGTAGACAAAATCGAAGCTCTCCGCCCGACCATGCAGGCGCTGACCGATGAAGAGCTGCGTGCCAAGACAAAGGAATATAAAGACCGCTACAACGGAGGCGAATCCCTGGATTCCATTCTCCCGGAAGCATTCGCAACCGTCCGCGAGGCAGCAAAACGTTCCCTCGGTATGGAGCACCACCGCGTACAGCTGATCGGTGGTATTATCCTCCATCAGGGTCGTATCGCCGAGATGAAAACCGGTGAAGGAAAAACCCTCGTTTCCACCCTTCCGGCTTACCTGAATGCACTGACCGGACGCGGTGTCCACATCGTTACCGTCAACGATTACCTGGCAAACCGAGATGCTGAGTGGATGGGCAAAGTCCACAGATTCCTCGGTTTGACCGTCGGTGTCGTTCTGAACGATATGAAGAACGATGAGCGCCGCCAGCAGTATGCATGCGACATCACCTACATCACCAACAACGAACTTGGTTTCGATTACCTGCGTGACAACATGGTGATCTACAAAGAGCAGCTCGTACAGAGAGAGCTTGCTTACTGTATCATCGACGAGGTCGACTCCGTCCTGATCGACGAGGCAAGAACACCTCTGATTATTTCCGGACAGAGCAGCAAATCCACCAAGCTGTACGAGACCGCAGATATTCTGGCACACCAGATGCAGCGCGGCGAGGCAAGCGGCGAGATGACAAAGATGACCGCGATCATGGGCGAGGAGATCGAGGAGACCGGAGACTTCATCGTCAACGAGAAGGACAAATTCGTTACCCTGACCGATGACGGTGTGAAGAAAGTCGAGAACTTCTTCCATATCGAGAACCTCTCCGATCCGGAGAACCTGGAGATCCAGCACAACGTGATCCTGGCGCTGCGTGCCAATTATCTGATGCACCGCGACAAGGACTACGTAGTCAAAGACGACGAGGTTCTGATCGTCGATGAGTTCACCGGCCGTATCATGCCGGGGCGCCGTTATTCCGATGGTCTGCATCAGGCAATCGAGGCAAAAGAGCACGTAAAAGTAAGAAGAGAGAGTAAGACTCTGGCAACGATCACGTTCCAGAACTTCTTTAATAAATACGAGAAAAAAGCCGGTATGACCGGTACTGCCCTCACTGAGGAGCAGGAGTTCCGTGACATCTACGGCATGGACGTTATCGAGATCCCGACCAACCGCCCGGTCATCCGTGTGGATATGGACGATGCCGTATACATGACGAAAAAAGAGAAATTCCACGCAGTCGTAGAGGAAGTCAAAGAGGCACATGCCGTGAACCAGCCGGTTCTGGTTGGTACCATCACCATTGAGACTTCTGAGCTGATCAGCAAAATGCTTCGCCGCGAGGGAATTCCGCATCAGGTCTTAAATGCGAAGTTCCATGAGCTCGAGGCAGAAATCGTAGCCCATGCCGGCGAGGCAGGAGCCGTTACCATCGCGACCAACATGGCCGGCCGTGGTACCGATATCAAGCTGGATGATGTGGCAAAAGCTGCCGGCGGTTTAAAGATCATCGGCACCGAGCGTCATGAGTCCCGCCGTATCGACAATCAGCTCCGCGGTCGTTCCGGCCGTCAGGGAGACCCGGGTGAGTCCCGTTTCTACATTTCCCTGGAAGACGATCTGATGAGACTCTTCGGTTCCGAAAAACTGATGGGCATTTTCAAATCCCTCGGCGTACCGGAAAATGAGCAGATCGAGCACAAGATGCTTTCTTCCGCCATCGAAAAAGCGCAGAAGAAGATCGAGGGCAACAACTACGGAATCCGTAAAAACCTGCTCGACTATGACCAGGTCAACAACGAGCAGCGTGAGATCATCTACAAAGAGAGACGCCGCGTTCTGGACGGCGAGAGCATGAGGGACACCATCTTCAAGATGATTGCCGACACCATCGACAATACTGTAGATCTCTGCATCGGCGAGAATACCGAGCAGTCCGAGTGGGATCTGACCGAGTTAAATGAGATGCTGCTCTCCATCATGCCGGTGAAGGCAGTGACAAAAGAGCGCGTAGAGAAGATTTCCAAAAACGAGCTGAAACAGCAGTTAAAAGAGGAAGCTGTTAAACTCTACGAGGAGAAAGAAGCAGAATTCCCGGAGGAGGAGCAGATTCGTGAGCTTGAGCGTGTCGTTCTTCTGAAGGTTATCGACCAGAAGTGGATGGATCATATCGATGATATGGATCAGCTCCGCGAGGGTATCGGCCTGCAGGCATACGGTCAGAGAGACCCGAAGGTTGAGTACAAGATGGCAGCTTACGACATGTTTAACGAAATGCTCGAGTCCATCCAGCAGGATACCGTCCGTCTCCTGTTCCATGTACGTGTTGAGCAGAAAGTAGAACGTGAGCAGGTAGCCAAAGTGACCGGAACCAACAAAGACGAGTCCGGCCCGAGAAAACCGGTACAGCGCGCAGAGCGTAAGATCTATCCAAACGATCCATGCCCGTGCGGAAGCGGCAAAAAGTACAAACAGTGCTGCGGAAGAAAACCGGTTTGATAAAAGCAGAACAGCAGTGAGACGGATGAGCACGATCCGTTTGACAAAGCACGCAGCTTCCCTACCAGAAGCTGCGTGTCATACAAAATATAAAACAGAAAGCAGGTGAAGCTTGTGGTAGTTGAATTAGACCAGTTCAAAATGGAACTTGGCACATACGATAAACCATTAGTGGAAGTGAGGGATTCACTTTGACCTCGCTAATAAAGAGCAGAGGATCGAAGAATTAGAGCGTAAAATGGAGGAACCCAATTTCTGGGACAACCCCGAAGAAGCGCAGGAGCAGATGAAACAGCTGAGCAGCATGAAAGAGGACAGAGATACGTATCAGAAACTGGTATCCGCCAAAGAAGATATGGAAACTCTGATTGAGATGGGACAGGAGGAGGATGACGATTCCGTTGTTCCGGAAATCGCGGAAATGATGGAAGAGTTCAAGGCATCCTTCGATGCCATCCGCATCAAAACCCTGCTGTCCGGCGAATTTGACAAGGACAATGCGATCATCAAACTGAACGCAGGTGCAGGCGGAACCGAGGCGTGCGACTGGTGCGGCATGCTGTACCGTATGTACACCAGATGGGCAGAACGCAAAGGCTTTACGATCGAGGAACTCGACTTTCTGGACGGTGATGAGGCCGGTGTGAAGTCCGTGACATTCCAGGTCAACGGCGAAAACGCTTACGGTTATCTGAAATCCGAAAAAGGCGTTCACCGTCTCGTCCGTATTTCTCCGTTCAACGCGGCAGGAAAACGCCAGACATCGTTCGTATCGTGCGATGTTATGCCGGATATCGACAAAGAGATCGATGTTGAGGTTCGTGATGAGGATATCCGTATCGATACGTACCGTTCCAGCGGTGCCGGCGGACAGCACATCAACAAGACGTCATCGGCGATCCGAATCACGCATATGCCGACCGGCATCGTGGTTACGTGCCAGAATGAGCGTTCCCAGTTCCAGAACAAGGACAAGGCAATGCAGATGCTGAAAGCAAAATTGTATATGCTGAAACTCCAGGAGCAGGCAGATAAGCTGAGCGACATCCGCGGCGAAGTAACCGAGATCGGCTGGGGCAACCAGATCCGTTCTTACGTTATGCAGCCATACACCATGGTCAAAGACCACCGTACCAACGCAGAGACCGGAAACGTCGATGCAGTCATGGACGGCGGAATTGATCTGTTTATCAACGCATATCTGAAGTGGATTGCCCTCGGAACCGGAGCGAAAGAGGAAGAAGCATAATTCGGCTGTGGGCAGAGCACAGTGACAAGTAAAATAAGGAGCATTTTCACCAACAGAGGACGGAAATGCTCCTTTCTGTTTTGAAGCCAAAGGCAAACAGGAGGTAAAAGTATGGGTATTATCAGAGCAGCAGTCAATGCAGTACACGGCAGTCTCGCCGATCAGTGGCTGGAGACCGTGGAACCGTATGAGATGGGGGAACATACGGTATTTACAGAGGGAATTCTGGTAAGAAAAGGCCAGAATAAAAAGGGAAGCCAGACGATTTCAAACGGTTCTGTGATCCATGTCTATGACAATCAGTTCATGATGCTGGTGGACGGCGGAAAGATCATTGATTACACCGCAGAGCCGGGCTACTTTACCGTAGACCAGTCATCGTCTCCGTCGATGTTCAGCGGATCGCTTGACGCAGCCGTAAAAGATACGTTTGAGCGCCTGAAATTCGGCGGCCAGACCCCGCATGAGCAGAGAGTTTTCTATATTAATCTGCAGGAAATCAAGGGAATCAAATTCGGAACGAGAAATCCGGTCAACTATTTCGACCAGTTCTACAATGCCGAGCTGTTCCTTCGGGCACACGGTTCCTATTCCATCCGCATCGTCGATCCGCTCCGCTTCTACGCAGAGGCTGTGCCGAGAAACGCATCCCGCGTAGAGATCGAGGATATCAACGAGCAGTATATGAACGAATTTTTAGAGGGCCTGCAGTCCTCGATCAATCAGATGGCAGCCGACGGCATCCGCATTTCGTTCGCAGCATCCAAGAGCGCCGAGCTGTCCCGCTACATGGCAGATGCGATGGATGAGAGCTGGCGGGCAATGCGCGGCATGGAGATCCAGTCCGTGGCAATCGCAAGCCTTTCCTACGATGAAGCTTCCCAGAAACTGATCCAGATGCGCAACGAAGGTGCGATGATGTCTGATCCATCGATCCGTGAGGGCTATGTACAGGGAGCGATGGCACGCAGTATGGAGAAAGCAGCAGCCAACCCAAACGGAGCCATGAACGGCTTTATGGGTGTTCAGATGGGCATGAATGCCTTCGGTTCTTCGTTTGCATCGGCGTCCGCTTCGAATCAGCAGCAGATGCAGCAGCAGGCGGCAGCCAAGGCACAGCAGGAAGCTGCAAAAGGCGTATGGAAATGCTCCTGCGGAACGGAGAACACCGGCAATTTCTGCTCAAACTGCGGAAGTGCAAAGCCGATGGTGTGGATCTGCGGCAAGTGTGGAACCGAGAACAGCGGTAAATTCTGTTCGAACTGTGGCAGCCCGAAATCGGAAGCGGCAGGAAAATGGGTCTGCGCATGCGGAACGGAGAATACCGGCAAGTTCTGCTCGAACTGCGGAAAACCAAGACAGTAAAAGAAAACAGATAACCATCCAATACAACAGCGGCTCCGGGGAAGGAGGGATAGAATATGGAGGTTATTACATACAAATGCCCGAACTGCGGAGGCGATCTGACCTTCGATCCGGCAAGCGGAAAGTATAAATGCGAGTACTGCCTGTCCTCGTTTACACAGGAAGAAGCCGAAAAGGCGAACCCGAAAGCAGCGGAAGCGCTGAACGGGGAGGACGATGCTGCCGGTGCACAGGAAGCATCCGATGCACAGAAGGAAAGCAGTACGGAGGAAACAAAAGGGGAAACAGAGCAGGGCGAAGCAGTTGTCTACACCTGCCCGAACTGCGGCGCCGAGATTGTGACCGATGCGACGACGGCAGCGACATACTGTTTCTACTGCCACAACCCGGTGGTGCTTTCCGGCCGGCTTTCGGGAGAATATATGCCGGATTTTGTGCTGCCGTTCAAAATCAGCAAGGAGCAGGCAATCGAGAAATTTTTGTCATTTACCCGGAAGAAACACTTTATTCCGAAGGACTTTTTCGAAAAGAGTCAGGTACAGAAGATGACAGGTGTCTATTTCCCGTACTGGATTTACGGCGGAGACTTTGAGACGGATTACATAGCGCGCGGCCGGAAGGTGAGAGTCTGGCAGACCGGTGATGTGGAGTACACAGAGACCAGCATCTACGATGTCCGCCGGGAGGGAGAGGTCCGTGTGGACGGTCTGTCGCGTAACGCTCTGAACAAGGCAGACCGCGATCTGATCGAATGCGTACAGCCATACCGTCTGGAGGAGATGCAGCCGTTTTCCATGGGGTACCTTTCCGGCTTTCAGGCGGAAAAGCGTGATATCGAACAGCAGCAGATCGCACCGGAACTGAAAAAAGAACTGGAGACGATGGCACGCGGCGCCATGCGGAATGAGGCGAACGAATATATCTCCCTCGAGCAGGAAAAAATGAACCTTTCCCCGAAGCAGGAGAACTGGCGTTACGTCCTGTTTCCCGTCTGGACGCTGACGTATCCGGGAAAGGACGGGAAGGTTTACTACTATGCGATGAACGGCCAGACCGGAACGATCAACGGCGATTTTCCCTATGAGCGGAAGAGAGCCCTTCTGACGTCGGCTGTGAGTGCTCTTCTGGTCCTGATTGTGATGCTGATAGGAGGGTATTTCGCATGAGAAGAATGAAAAAAGCAGGACAATATCTGCTCGGAATTTTTGCGGCCCTTCTGCTGTGCGGAGTTTTTTCTGTGAATATTGTAAAAGCCGAATCCCAGTATGTCTACGACAATGCATCACTTCTTTCCGATGAGGAGGAGCAGGACCTCGAGAGATCCTGTACAGAGTTCGAGCGCAATACAAAGCTCCATATGGTCATCCTGACCGAGCGCAGCAGTGGTTCCGAGGACTGTCAGGCGATTGCAGATGATTTTTATGACAAAAAGTATCCGAAAGAGCCAAACGGTGTCTGCTTCCTCATCGATATGGGACAGCGCCAGATTGTGATTTCGACATCTGGTATTATGCAGTATTACATGTCCGATGCGGAAATTGATGATATCCTGCAGGCGGCGCAGGGCTACGCGAAAGACGGCGACTATGCGGGAACCTTTGCAAAAATGATTACGATGACGCAGGAATGCTTCGACCGAGGCGTTTCCGATGCGGACTATCTGATTACAGAAGACGGTTCCATTATTCATTACCGCAAAATCAACAGCACGGAAGCTCTTATTTCTGTTATCGCAGCGGCTGCGACAGGAATTCTTGTTTATTTTGGAATCTGGAAGAGCTACAGACGAAAGAAAAACCGTGGTGCAAAGAGCTATGCGGATCTGAAACGCGTAAACATCAGAGACCGCAGGGATGCGCTGATCGACCGTCATGTATCGATGCACAAAATCCAGAAGGATGATGGAAACCACGGCGGAGGCGTTTCTGGCGGCGGAGGTGGCGGCGGAAGCACCGTTCACACTTCGTCGAGCGGAAACAGTCACGGCGGCGGAAGCATTGGCTTCTGAAAACCGATTCGAAAAAATTCCTTGCGTATTGTGTCGGAATATGATACGATCTTTCCTGTGAAAACAAATGTATTTCCTGGAAAGAGTATAAAGGTAGAGGATTGCCATGAGAGAAGAGAAAACAAAGTACTATGTAATCAAAGAAAAAGCGGTTCCCGAGGTTCTTTTGAAGGTCATCGAGGCCAAACGGCTGATGGATATGCAGGAGCTTACCGTGCAGCAGGCAACGGAAAAAGCGGGAATCAGCAGAAGCTCTTTCTATAAATACAAAGATGATATTCTTCCTTTTCATGACAATGCAAAAGGAAAAACGATTACGTTTATTCTGCAGATGGACGATGAGCCGGGACTGCTTTCCGATGTGCTGAAGATTATCGCCGAGTTTCACGGAAACATTCTGACCATTCATCAGACGATTCCGTTAAACGGCGTGGCGTCACTGACAATCAGCGTGGATATCGCGGAAGACCGGGGAGACGCCTCGGAGATGATCAACGAGATTGAGTCCAGACAGGGAGTTCATTATTTTAAAATCTTAGGACAGGAGTCCTGAAAAAGAAAAAGCAAGAGAGGGACAAAAGAGATGATTCAGATTGCAGTATTAGGATATGGCACCGTTGGTTCCGGCGTGGTAGAAGTCATCAACACGAACCATGACAGCATCAACAAGAGAGCAGAGAACGAGATTAATATCAAATACGTTCTGGATTTAAGAGATTTCCCGGGAGATCCAGTGGAAAAAGTGCTGGTACATGATTACGAAGTGATCGCAAACGATCCGGAGGTTGATATTGTTGTCGAGGTCATGGGCGGCGTTGAGCCGGCTTACACCTTCACAAAACGTGCGCTGGAGGCTGGAAAGAGCGTCTGCACATCCAACAAAGAGCTGGTGGCAAGACACGGTACCGAGCTTCTTGCAATTGCAAAAGAGCACGGCGCAAACTATCTGTTTGAGGCAAGCTGCGGCGGCGGTATCCCGATCATCCGTCCGTTAAACTCCTCCCTGACTGCAGATGAGATCGATGAAGTAACTGGTATCTTAAATGGTACCACGAACTATATCTTAAGCAAAATGGCAAGCGACGGTTCCGATTTCGCGGATGTATTAAAAGAGGCACAGCGCCTCGGCTACGCAGAGCGCAACCCGGAAGCAGATGTAGAAGGCTACGATGCGTGCCGTAAAATTGCGATTCTTTCTTCTCTTGCTTATGGAAAAGAAGTCAATTACGAAGAGGTTTACACCGAGGGAATCACAAAGATCACCGCAGAGGATATCAAATATGCGACCTCGATGGGAACCGCAATCAAACTGCTCGCAACAAGCCGCAAGGTGGGTGATCAGTATTACGCCATGGTAAGCCCGGTGATGATTGACGCGAAAAACCCGCTGTACAGCGTAAACGGTGTCTTCAACGCCATCTTCATCCACGGAAATGTACTGGGTGATGCGATGTTCTACGGAAGCGGAGCAGGAAAGCTTCCGACCGCAAGTGCCGTTGTAGCCGATGTCGTAGACTGCGCAAAGAACAAAGGCAGAAACATCATGATGAGCTGGAGCGAGGAAAAACTGGACCTGCTGCAGATCGATGATGTAAAGAGCCGCTTCTTCGTCCGCGTGTCCGGCCACGCCGCAGAGCGCCAGAGTGAGATCGAGGAGCTGTTCGGAAAAGTAGAAATCGTAGCAGTTCCAAGTCTGTCCGAGGAGTTCGCATTTATTACCGGCGAAATCACAGAGCAGGAGTACAGAGAAAAAGCAGAGAAACTCGACGGAATCCAGAGCAGAATCCGCGCGAGAATTTAAGATCTCGAAATAGACATAACTAAAAAGACGTTTCACAGCCGTAAAGCAAGGGGTGTGAAACGTCTTTTTAGTTATCTTAAAATTTATTTTTAAAGATCTGTGCCGGATCCAAAGGAATCCGTATCATATCCCACCGGTTCCGATGCCGGATACAGGACATCTTTCCGTTCCTGATAGAACGCAGCCATCGTGATCTGCATATAGGGCATTACCCACAAAAAGCCGATGACACAGGAACAGGATGCGAGAATCTCAAGCCCTAAGAAACTTAAGAGAAGCAGAATGTAGCGGAAAAAGTTCTTCTTCATCATCGCAAAGCTCTGACGGATCGCCTGGATCGGGCCGATGCCGGGAGCGTCGTTCATCACAAAGGTGGAAAGGGAAAACGGAACCAGCACCAGCGTGGAAACGAGAGAGCCGATCAGCTTGTAAACGTAAACGTTCATCAGAGAAGAAAGCTCGGCTTCGATGGAAAGTGCTGTTCCAAGCGTCAGTTCCGCACTCGGGGAGGAAAGATACTGGAAGCCCGGAATGCTGGAAATCAGGGCGATCACGGAGCTGATGCCGTTGATGATAAGGAACATCAGCACGTACTGGTCCGGGTGGTGATAGAAAGCGTAGAGCATATCACCGACGGAAATCGGTTCCCCGCGCAGCGTCGAGAGGCAGAGTTTTAAGTAGCCTGCCTGGAAGAGGCTGAGGAGCAGGGAAAACAGGAACAGCGTCAGATTCAGGAAAATGATATCGTACAGCGTTGTGCCTGAAAAAATCAGCGTCGGGATGAGGGAGCAGGAGAAGGTGAGAAACAGGTTGATCGCGGTTGCGCCCACCAGCGTGCCGCATCGGCCTGCCATGGCCTCACGGGCCTGCTTTTTCAGTTCTGAAAATTTCTGTTTTTGTCCGTTCATGAAAAATCCTTTCTGGTACCTAGATGGTATTTCCGTCGGTGGTTGTTCCGTTATCCGGTGTCATCTGGTATTCCTGCATGTACTGATTGTAATACCGCTCAAGCAGGTTGGTGCTGCCGCCGCTGACCATGTTGAAAAGCAGGAAAGCATACATGCAGATACCGACAATTATGCCGATGGTACAGCCCGCAAGACCGGCTTTTGCCGTGCCGCTCATGCGTCCTGCGCCGCGGCTTAAAAGGGCGAAGATCACGCCGAGCGAGCCGAAAAACAGGGAACCCATGTTGAGCATGAACAAAAAGGAGCAGATCGCCATGACCATCGAAGCGGCCGCAAGGGCCTGCGAACCCGTCCTGCGCGGCGGCTGTACGGGAGGCTGCTGCTGGTAATGCTGATACGGTCCGGGACGCTGGCCCTCAGGCACGCCGTACGGATGGGAGGACTGATAGGAATCTCCGGACTCATTGGTGTTTGGATCGTAATTTTCTGGTGTCATAAAATGTCCTTTCTTCTGCAAAAAAGCGCGGTTTCACACGCAGTCTGTCAAAAAAGCTATAGTAAAGATTTTATCATGTAAGGTTGACAAAAACAAGACCTATTGATAAGGTAATAGAGTGGCTGTTCCGCCAAGGGTCCCGCTTTTTATGCGGGAAAAACAGAGAAGGAACAGCGTGTTTTGGAAGAGACAACAGGAGGAATTTACCTATGGATATGAATCAGGTATTGGCAGCCGAGCTGAACGTCAAACCGTGGCAGGTAGAAGCTGCAGTGAAACTGATTGACGAGGGAAACACGATCCCTTTTATTTCACGATATCGAAAAGAAGCAACAGGTTCCTTAAACGATGAGATACTGCGAAATCTGTACGATCGTTTGATGTACCTGCGCAGTTTAAATGACCGCAAGGCCGTTGTCCTGGCGAGCATCGAGGAGCAGGGCAAGCTGACCGCAGAACTGAAAAAATCCATCGAAGAGGCCGCAACTCTCGTGGTTGTAGAGGATTTATACCGCCCGTACCGCCCGAAACGCCGGACGCGTGCGACGATCGCAAAAGAAAAAGGACTGGAGCCGCTGGCGAATATCATTCTTCTGCAGATGACAAAAGAGCCGCTCGAAAAAGAGGCAGAGGCTTTTGTTTCAGAAGAAAAGGAAGTCAAAACGGCAAAAGACGCCATTGCTGGTGCCTGCGACATCATCGCCGAGAGCATTTCCGATGAGGCCGATTACCGTATGGAGATCCGCCGCAGAACCGAGGCGAAGGGCCTGATCGTCTCGACAGCAAAGGATGAGAAAGCAGAGTCCGTTTACGAGAATTACTATGAGTTTTCCGAGCCGGTATCGAAAATTGCCGGACACCGTGTGCTGGCACTGAACCGCGGTGAGAAAGAAAAATTCCTGAACGTCAAAATTGAGGCGCCGACGGAAGAAATCCTGCGTTATCTCGAGAAAAAAATCATCACCAAAGAGAATCCGCAGACAAAGCCGGTTCTGCAGGCGACCATCGAGGATGCCTACAACCGTCTGATCGCTCCGGCCATCGAGCGTGAGGTCAGAAATCAGCTCACCGAAAAGGCAGAGGATGGTGCGATCAAGGTCTTTGGAAAGAACCTTGAGCAGCTTCTGATGCAGCCGCCGATCGCAGGCCAGGTTGTCCTTGGATGGGACCCGGCGTTCCGTACGGGATGCAAGCTGGCCGTTGTCGATGCGACCGGAAAAGTGCTCGACACCACCGTGGTTTACCCGACCGCGCCGACGAACGAGAAGAAGATTGCAGCAGCAAAAGCGACCGTAAAAGATCTGATCCACAAATACGGCGTCACCCTGATTTCTGTCGGAAACGGAACTGCAAGCCGTGAGTCCGAGCAGATCATCGTCGAGATCTTAAAAGAGATCCCGGAGAAGGTTGCGTATGTGATCACAAACGAGGCAGGAGCGTCCGTTTACTCCGCAAGCAAGCTGGCAACCGAGGAATTTCCAAACTTTGATGTCGGACAGCGAAGCGCCGCTTCCATCGCACGCCGTGTGCAGGATCCGCTGGCAGAGCTTGTCAAAATCGATCCGAAATCCATCGGTGTCGGCCAGTATCAGCACGATATGAACCAGAAGAAGCTCGGCGAGGCGCTCGGCGGTGTCGTTGAGGACTGCGTGAATAAAGTCGGTGTCGATCTGAACACGGCATCCGCGTCGCTGCTGGAATACATTTCCGGTGTCAGCAAGGTGATAGCAAAAAACATCGTGGCATACCGCGAGGAGAACGGCCGTTTCGAGAGCAGAAAAGAGCTCCTGAAAGTGGCAAAACTCGGACCGAAGGCGTTTGAGCAGTGCGCGGGCTTTATGCGCATCACCGGCGGCAAAAATCCGCTGGACGGCACAAGCGTTCATCCGGAGAGCTACGAGGCAGTCGAGAAGCTGTTTGCAAAGTTAAATATGAAGACAGAGCAGATCAGCGAGGGACCGACGGCGTTCTTCATCAAAGATTACAAAAAGATGGCAGAGGAGATCGGTGTCGGCGAGATTACGCTGCGCGATATCATCAAAGAGCTGCAGAAGCCTGGCCGTGACCCGCGTGACGAGATGCCGCGCCCGATCCTGCGCACCGACGTGCTCGATATGAAGGACCTGAAGGTCGGCATGATCTTAAAGGGAACCGTGCGCAACGTCATTGACTTCGGTGCATTCGTCGATATCGGCGTGCATCAGGACGGACTCGTCCACATTTCCCAGATGACGAAACGCTTCATCAAGCATCCGCTGGAGGCTGTGAGCGTCGGCGATATCGTGGAAGTGAAGGTCATCAGCCTTGATCTGGCGAAGAAGCGGATCGGGCTGTCGATGCTGCTGGATAAATAAAGTGTGATACGTGGGCTGCCCGAAAGAAAACAGGGGCAGCCCGCGGTGTATCAAAGGGGGATTACCATGAATGAGGAAGAAGTGCTGGTAGGACGGATTCAGGATCTGGCAGAGCAGTGTTATCACAGGGATGTTCCGTCACACACGGAGTTTCTGACGCTGGCGGAGCAGGATCTGTTCTACCGTACGGTAAATAAAATCCCGGGCGTGCGTTACGTGCTGTCCGGCGGATACGAGGCGGCAGAGCGGAAAGCGGCGCTGTTTCTGCCATCCTATGCAGAGGACGGTGATGCGTCGATGCTTCCGATAGCAGTCGTGCGCATCAGCCCGCTGAATGAAAAATTTGCGGATGCGCTGTCACACCGTGATTTCTTAGGATCACTGATGAATCTCGGCGTGGAGCGGTATAAGCTGGGAGACATTCTGATCGATGGAAACCAGGCGTATCTGATCTGTATGGCGGATATGGCGGACTACATCTGTGCGGAGCTGAAAAAAGTGCGCCATACGAGCGTGTACTGTGAAGTCGAGGCGGGACTGCCGGAGGAGCTGACGGAGCCGAAAACCGAGCGGAAAGAAGGCTCCGTCGCTTCCGTGCGGCTCGATGCGGTGCTGTCGCTGGCGTTCAGCAGTTCGCGGAGCAAAATGGTGCCGCTGATCGAGGGCGGCCAGGTGTTTATTAATGGAAAACTGGTGACGTCGCCGAGCGCGTCATTAAAAGAGGACGATCTCGTGACCGTGCGCCATATGGGAAAATTCCGCTATGTTGGCGTGCAGAATCAGACGAAAAAGGGAAGGCTGTACGTGGCTGTTGAACGATTTGTCTCATAATAGATATTTTGAGGAATTTTACCGGAAAAGACCATTGACAGTGTTTGTAAAAAGACGGTATTATAGAGGGTATGTAGAAGGTCCGCAGTTATGAGAATTTTCATGAAATTTTTCATACAGAAGCGGACTGCGAAGATTACGTATCAGGAAGGCAGGAAGAAAAATGGGAAAAATTATACTGACCGGTGACCGACCGACCGGCAAGCTGCATGTAGGACATTACGTTGGTTCACTGCGCCGCCGCGTAGAGCTGCAGAACTCCGGTGAATTCGATAAAATTTACATCATGATTGCAGACGCACAGGCGCTGACCGACAATGCGGACAACCCGGAGAAGGTGCGCCAGAACATTCTGGAGGTAGCACTGGATTACCTTTCCTGCGGACTTGATCCGGAAAAGAGCACCATCTTTATTCAGTCTCAGATTCCGGAACTGTGCGAGCTTTCTTTCTATTATATGAATCTCGTTACGGTTTCCAGACTGCAGAGAAACCCAACCGTAAAATCGGAGATCCAGATGAGAAACTTTGAGGCGAGCATCCCGGTTGGATTCTTCACCTACCCGATCAGCCAGGCAGCCGATATCACTGCATTCAAGGCAACGACCGTTCCGGTTGGAGAAGATCAGATGCCGATGATCGAGCAGACACAGGAGATCGTCCACAAATTCAATACAGTTTATGGCGAAGCACTTGTGCAGCCGAAGATTATGCTGCCGGAGAATGATTCCTGCAGACGTCTGCCGGGTATCGATGGAAAAGCGAAGATGAGTAAATCGCTCGGAAACTGCATTTACCTGTCCGAGGAGCCGGATGAGATCAAGAAAAAAGTCATGAGCATGTACACCGACCCGGATCACATCAAGATCACCGATCCGGGCAAGATCGAGGGAAATACCGTATTTACCTATCTCGATGCATTCTGCCAGCCGGAGCACTTCGAGCGCTATCTGCCGGATTACGCAAATCTCGACGAGCTGAAAGCACATTACCAGAGAGGCGGCCTTGGCGATGTCAAAGTGAAGAAGTTCCTGAACAATGTACTGCAGGAGACCTTAGAGCCGATCCGCAATCGCAGAAAAGAGCTGGAAAAAGACATTCCGGCGATCTATGAGATGCTGAAAAAAGGCAGCGAAGAGGCAGAAAAAGTTGCCGCTCAGACACTGGCGGATGTCAAAGCAGCCATGAAAATCAACTATTTTGATGATCTGGACCTGATCCGTTCCCAGGCAGAGCGTTACGGCAAATAATTACCAATAGAAGATGAATGGAAAAAGCGGACATTATGGTTCCGCTTTTTCTGTTGCAGGGCGGACGAAAGTTCGAAGTCCTGCGGTCGGAGAGGATAGCATATGGTCATACATGGATTTCAAAAGCTGACGCTGCTGGATTACCCGGGCAAGGTGGCGTGCACATTGTTTTCGGGCGGATGTAATTTCCGCTGCCCGTTCTGCCAGAACGGAAATCTCGTGCAGCATCCCGAATGGGAGCCGGTGATTCCGGAGGAGGAGATTTTTGCAGTGCTCGAAAAGCGGCGCGGCGTGCTGGACGGCGTCTGCGTGACGGGCGGTGAGCCGACGCTGGATCCGGATCTGGAGCGGTTCGTGACGAAAATTAAGGAACTGGGATATCTTGTGAAGCTCGATACGAATGGATACCGGCCGGAGATTTTGAAAAAGCTGGTGGAAGAGAAGAAAATCGACTACGTTGCCATGGACATCAAAAACGCGCCGTCCCGGTACGGCGAGACGGCGGGCGTGAAAAAGATCGATGTGATGCGGATCAATGAGTCGGTCGAGTTTTTAAAGAGCGGCGTGGTGGACTATGAGTTCCGGACAACGCTCTGCAAGGAGCTGCATGGAAGGGAAGAGATCGAAGCGATCGGAAAGTGGCTTTCCGGGGCAAAACGGTACTTCCTGCAGAATTACCGGGAATCGGATTATGTGATTGATCCGAGGTTCTCGGGGTATGCGAGGGAGCAGCTCGAGCGGTTCTGCGAGATCCTGCGCGGAAAGATTGAGACGGTGGAGATCCGCGGCGTGGATTAAAAAACGCTTTAAAGCGTGCGGTACCAGTAGCCGAAGCGGGCATCGGGCGCGAGCTCGGAGGGGCGCATCGCCTGCCTGAAGTGGAAAAAGCCGAAGAGGCTTGCCATGAACTGCTCATTCGGCGTGTAGACGCCGGGGACGCCGAAATACCAGAGTTCCTGCTGGTCGCGGTTCCGGGCGAGGAGCAGATGGCGATAGGACGAGGAGCCATGGAGGACGAAGCGGTTCGCATCCACCGAAAGACCGGCGGCGCGGAGCTGTGGAAGATCGTCGAGTGAGAGGCGCAGGCAGTCGGTCAGATCATCATCTGGGAACGGGTGGAACTCCGGGAACTGGTCCTGAAGCTGGAGATAGAGAGCAGCGCGGGACGGCGGCACGGCTGCTGCGGCGGGAAAATCGGCAGAAGTCATATGTAGCGGCTGGGCGGCAGAATCCGGGATGGGCTGCGGCGGTTCCGGGTTGGCAGAGGGATAGCTTTCTGCGGTTTTCACAGATTCCGCGGATGCGGGATGGAGTGTGTTGGCGGATGATTGCGTGATCCGGTCTGCAGGAACGGTGTTTACCGTGTCAGTTGATGTGGATTCTGTGGAGACGGTGGATTCCGGGCTGGAATTTTGTGGATAAGGTCCGGAATTGCTGCTGAATTCTGTGGAAAGTTCATCGAACTGTGCTTTTGAAGCGTCTGATGATGGCAGGGACTGCGCAGGTACGGCGGGATCCAGAGGTTCGGGTGTTTCGGCAGTTTTCTCTTCGGTCGGTCTGGTACCATTGTCTGCGGATGTTTTGGGCTCCTGCGGGAGCGTGGGAGCGAAAAACTCCGGCTGAATCGGAAGATCGTCCCACTGGGTGGCGATGACGCCGGTCTGGCGGCAGAGCAGGATCAGACCGCCAAGCTCGTCGAGCGTGACATCCGTCTGCCCAATGGCATCGGAGTGCGTGAAGAGTTTTCCACTCGTAGAAGAGCGCCCCGCAAGGAGATTTCCGAGCGGAATGCCGTACATCCGCCCTGACCGGCGGATAAATCCGTAGACCGTGACCGAGGTCTCCGGCGGAAGCGACGGCGATTTGATCTGGAAGTCCATGCGGCAGAAGCCGTTCTGCGACTCCACGCGGACAAAGCCGCAGCATCCGCCCTTGCGGTTGTTCGGGTATTCGTATAGATAGGCAATGAAACGCCGGTAATCAGACATAAAAACCTCCTGCATAGAAGTAAAAAGAGTAGAAAAAGATACTGCGCTACAGTTCACGATATGCGGGAAGGACAGAAAATATACGCAGAGAAGAAAGGAAGTGCACAATGGAAGAAGAAACAAAGCTGGAAACGCCGGAGGAAAAAGCGCACCGGAAAGAACGGGAACGCTTCATGCGCCAGGCGATTACGCAGGCGAAGAAAGCGGAAAAGCTGATGGAAGTGCCGATCGGCTGTGTGATTGTGTACGAGGGAAAGGTGATTGCGCGGGGATATAACCGCAGAAATACGGATAAAAACACGCTGTCCCACGCGGAACTGAATGCGATCCGGAAAGCCAGCAAAAAGCTCGGCGACTGGCGGCTGGAGGGCTGTACGTTGTATGTCACCCTGGAACCATGCCAGATGTGCGCCGGTGCGATCGTACAGGCAAGAGTCAGCGAAGTCGTCATCGGCAGCATGAACCCGAAGGCGGGCTGCGCGGGATCGATCTTAAATATGCTGGAAATGCACGAGTTTAACCATCAGGTGAAGGTCGAGCGCGGCGTGCTGAAAGAAGAGTGCTCGGAGATGCTGAGTGCGTTTTTCAGGAGACTGCGGGTAGTGAAAAAGAAGAAAAAAGAAGAGAGGAAGAGGGCGGAAGAAGGGAAAGAATAAAAGAAGAGGCAGCATCGGGATGGGATGCTGCCTGAGGAAGATTATTTGTTTGAGTAAGTTGCACTTTCGAATATTTCCGTAAAAAATACAATCCCCGTATTTCCATCGGAAACCATCGAAAAAATCATTGACGAATCCCGAAAAAAGCACTATAATATATGATGTATTTGACAAAATACGGAGAAGTACCCAAGAGGCTGAAGGGTCTGGCTTCGAACACCAGTAGGTCGGAAACGGCGCAAGGGTTCAAATCCCTTCTTCTCCGCTATGCAAAAAAGAGACAGCAAAAAGATTGAAAAATCGAAAAAGCTGTCTCTTTTTCTGTGAGAAATTATGAAATAGATGCAAAACAAAAGAAACAAAGACAGAAAAAGCATCGCCAGTCCACGAAAAGGGACCGATGCACAACAAAGCAAAATAAAAAGGAGAGACAATACATGGCGCAGTTACCACAGGAATTTCTGACCCGCATGCAGGACATGCTGGGCGATGAATTTGATGCATTTTTAACTTCCTACGACGCACCCCGCACAGCCGGGCTGCGTGTGAATACAAAAAAATGCCGGACCGAAGATTTCCCGACGCTTGTTCCGGGAACGTGGAAGAAAATTCCGTGGATTTCAAACGGCTATTTCGTGCCGGACGGCATGCGCATGGGCCAGTCTCCACTGTATGCGGCAGGCGTCTTCTATCTGCAGGAGCCAAGCGCCATGACCCCGGCGTCCCGCCTCCCGATCGAACCGGGTGAGCGTGTGCTCGATCTCTGCGCCGCACCGGGCGGCAAGGCAACCGAGCTGAATGCGCGCCTGAAAGGAACCGGCCTTCTCGTCGCCAATGACATCAGCAACGCCCGCGCCAAAGCACTGCTGCGCAATCTGGAGCTGTTCGGAAGTGAAAACGTGCTTGTCACCAATGAGACACCGGCAGGCCTTGCAGACGTATTCCCGGGCTTCTTCGATAAAATCCTCGTGGATGCACCGTGCTCCGGCGAGGGCATGTTCCGGAAAGACGAGGCAGTCATCGGCACCTGGACCCCGGAGCGGCCGGATTTCTTTGCGGATCTGCAGCGCGAGATCACCTCGAATGCTGTCAAAATGCTGCGTCCGGGCGGCCTCATGATGTATTCGACGTGTACCTTCGCCCCGCAGGAGGACGAGGGAACCGTTTCTTTCCTTCTGGAAAACTTCCCGGAAATGGAACTGATCGAGATGGAAGGCTACGAAGGTTTTTCAAAAGGCAATCCAGTCTGGGGAAACGGCGATCCGGAGATCGAAAAGACCGTGCGCATCTGGCCGCATAAAATGAACGGCGAGGGCCATTACCTTGCCCTGTTCCGCAAAAAAGGCGAAGCCATTCCTTATGAGACAGAAGAAAAACCGATCGAAAAGAAAAACAAAAAACAGAAAAACCGGAAAAAAGACCGCGGAACGGAAGCACCGGGTCCGTCGAAAGCAGAAAAACAGATCCTTTCCGATTTCCTGTCCCGGATGACAGCACCGATCCCGGTGGAGGAACTGGAAGTCCGCGCCGGAAAAGTATACCATTCCCCGTCCCTGCCGGATGGCGTGCGGAATCTTCATTTCCTGCGGAACGGTCTGTATCTCGGTGAACTGAAAAAAGACCGTTTCGAGCCGTCACAGCCGTTTGCCGTGACACTCTCCGCGGACAAGTTCAAAGATTACATGAATTTAAAGGCAGATGACGAGCGTACCGAAAAATATCTCCACGGTGAGACAATTTCCGTAGAGCCGGGAGAGACCGCATCGCCGTCGGGCTGGAAGCTGGTCTGCGTCGATGGATTCGGCCTTGGATGGGGCAAACTGGTCAATGGAACCTTGAAAAATAAGTACCCTGTTGGATGGAGAAAGTAGAAAAATCATGCCAGTTTTTGCAGGAAAAACGTCGAAATATTACAAAGTTATTAACAGAAATTAAAAAAGACTTTCATTTCAGACATACTTGTGTTATAATGGCAAAGTACGGCGGGAAAAAAGGCCCATTTTCCGCAGTAACTTGGAGTGACAATCAGCAACAGAACGTAATAAGTATGAGGTGTACGACATGAAAAAAAAGAAATTATTCAGCCTGGTTTTGGCCACAGTGCTTACGGCAGCAACCGTTCTGCCATGCTATGGTGCCAGTACAAAGGAGAAAATTTCAAATGCTCAGGCAGAACAGGCTGCCGCACAGTCTCAGCTTGACAGCATACAGAGCAGGATTGACGAACTCAATTCCAAAAAGGGACAATCAGAAGAATATCTTTCCGAACTGAACCAGCAGCTGGACGATCTGCAGAACCGTCTGCAGGAGCTTCAGGATCAGTATGATGCGAAGCAGAACGAACTGGTACAGATTCAGGCAGATCTGGAAGATGCAAAAGCAAAAGAAGAAGAGCAGTACGAGGCGATGAAGCTCCGTATCCAGTATATGTATGAAAATTCTTCCGGAAACGGATACATGGCAATGCTCTTTTCTTCCAAAAGCATTTCAGAGCTGATCAGCCGGGCAGAATACATACAGAAAATTTCCGATTTCGACCGCGATCTTATGCAGGAGTATGAAGACACGGTAGACCAGGTAAAAGAAAAAGAAACACAGGTGCAGGAAGAGCAGGCAGCGATCGTAGAACTGCAGCAGCAGAGCAGCGATCAGCAGGAAGCCATCCAGGAGCTGTACGCAGCAGCTTATCAGGAACTCCGTACCTACTCCGCAGAGCTGGACGATGCAAAATCCAGCGAGAGTGCACTGGTAGATGAAATCAACAGCAAAGCAGATGCAATCAACGACCTGATCCGTCAGGCGAAAGAAGAGGAGATTGCAGCGCAGAAGAAAGCAGAAGAGGAAGCAGCCGCCGCACAGCAGGCTGCCGCAGAAGCTGAGGCAGAGGCCGCCAGAAAACAGGCAGCCGAGGCCGAGGCCGCAAGAGTCGCAGCCGCAGAAGCAGCAAATGCCGCAGCGAAAGCAGATACCGATACAAGCAGCAGCTCCGGAAGCAGTTCTTCGGACAGCAGCGCATCCTCCACGACAACGGGGAGTCCATCCGCGTCAGATACTTCCAGCAGCTCCTCCAGCGGAACATACCTTGGAAGATTTAAACTGACAGGATATTGCTCCTGTTCCATCTGTACCGGACAGTGGTCCGGCGGATCCACCGCGAGCGGAACCACACCGACCGCCGGCAGAACGATTGCCATGGGCGGTGTACCATTTGGCACAAAACTGATGATCAACGGCCAGGTTTACACGGTAGAAGACCGCGGAACCGCTTACGGCCACGTAGACATCTTCTGCAGCAGCCATTCCGAGGCGCTGAGCTTCGGCGTGCAGTATGCAGATGTATATCAGCTGAGCTGAGAAACAAAGATAAGAGATATGCCGGAACAGAACTTCCGGCATATCTCTTTTTTTGACTTTCTCAGAAACTGTCATTCTAAAAGAACACCAAAAAGGCCGCAAACCCGTGTGAAATGTACCTTTTGAAGCAATAATAAAAAAAATTAAAAAAATTTCAAAAAAGATGTTGACATTCCTATAGACATCATATATAATAGCTATTGTTGACGGACGAGAGTTCAGAAAACAAATAAAATCGAAGCGTGGCTCAGTTTGGTAGAGCGCTGCGTTCGGGACGCAGAGGTCGTGGGTTCGAATCCCGTCGCTTCGACTGGAATGAAAATGCCGAAAGCCTTGACAATCAAGAGCTTCGGCATTTTTTCGTATGTCAGAAAGAGAACAGGAAACAGTACACGAGGAGGAAATTTTTGTGAAAGCATTATTTTTTGATATTGATGGAACGTTACTGAGTGAGATTACAAAAGAAATTCCGCAGAGCGCGCTCGATGCATTGAAAAAGACAGCGGAAAAAGGAAATCTTACGTTTATTAATACCGGCCGCACCTGGTCGGAGCTGCCCGAGGAGCTGAAAAAGCTTCCGTTTTCCGGATTTCTGTGCGGCTGCGGGACCTATCTGCGCCGGGACGGCGAAATCCTGATGCATCAGACGATTCCGAAAAAGCGCTGTGAGGAAATCCCGGTTATTTTAAAGGAGTGCAGGATCGGCATGATTCTGGAGGGAACGGATAATGTTTATTTTTCGTCGGAGGTATCCCGTTTTCGGGAGGTCGAGCAGACCCGTGCCTATTTCGCTGCTGTCGGAATCGGACTCGCGGAGACAGCGGAGACAAAAGGAATCATTTACGATAAATTTTGTATCGTAACCGATGCACAGTCTGATATAGAACGTATGTACCGTGAATTTGAGCAGGAGTTTGATATCATGGATCGCCGCGGCGGTGTATACGAAATCGTTCCGCACGGCTGCAGCAAAGGAACAGCTGTGGACTATGCGCTGAAACAGTTTCAGCTGGAGAAAGAAGATGCATACGTATTTGGCGACAGCAGCAACGACCTTACCATGTTCCGGTGCGGCGCACACACCATTGCGCTTGGAAAACATGATGAGGTTCTGGATCCGTACACAGAGTACGTAACCGATACCGTCGAGCGGGACGGCGTGGCAAAGGCGATGGAGCATTACGGATTGATCTGACAGAAAAAAAGAAAGCGAAGGGGCGCATTTGAAAAGAAATTTTCAGGTGCGCCCCTTTGGTTGCAATTTTCTGAAAAAGGAAACAAGAAAAGCAGCGTCTGAAAAGGTATGTGCATTGCAAAGTAAAAAATTTCATGGTAATATAAAAATGAGTTTTTATGTATATTTGTAATGATACCAGGAGGTGAGCGTTCAGAAGTTCCATGGAAACAGAAAAAAATCAGATAAATAAAAAAAGCCTCAGATACCGTTTTACAGCAGGAACGATCGGAGTAAGTGTCTGGCAGCAGGAATGAATGCTCACTTGGCAAAGCCTATAAAAATTGAAAACATAAAGAGAATTTTGTGTGAATATTGTGTGTAGTGGCTGCAACTTCTCAAATCCGTATACCTGTTTTTCACGTTTTGTAGGATATTATAACGTAAATGTAAAACTGGCAGGGACAGGTTCTCTGTATACAGATAAAAGCAGGATAATGAAGCATAAAACAGAGAGAGGATTTTTATAAAATGGAAAAGTATGAAGACAAAATATATTCTTTAGGTGAGGCTGTAACGGGACAGACACAGGCTATGTCACAGGCCGTACAGAAAACACTGGAAAATAACGGCGGGGTAGGTATAATGACAGGATCTTATGACCAAAACCTGTCTATTTTGTCTGTGAATAATCTGCTGTTGCATAGTACAGGATATACATTCGATACTTTCATGGAACAGACAAAAGGCTCATTGAGAAACTTCTTTTATGACGAGGAAGATAGACTGGAGCGAGACCGTTTTTTGCAGCTTCACGGAACAGGGGAAGCACAGATCCTTACAGCAGACGGTACAGTGAAAAATGTACGGCTTTGTAAAGAGGATGCGACAGATGAGGCGGGCAGACAGATCTGGGTTATGTCCGTACAAGTCAACTGGGATCATGTAAATTTGACACTGCTCAATGAGGCTATCTGTTCCGGCTTCTGGTATTTTGACTGTGACGAAAACAGTGAGATTGTGAATGCAAACTGGAGTCATGAATTCCGAAAAATGCTTGGCTATCATGACACTCTGGACTTTCCGAATAAACTGGAATCCTGGTCAGATCTTCTGCATCCACAGGATAAAGAAAGAGTAATGGTGCAGCTTCAGGCGGCAATTAAGGATAAGACGAACCAGATAAAATACCAGGTAGAGTATCGTATGAGAATGAAGGATAATCAATACCAGTGGTTTCGGGCATCGGCAGAAGTAATACGCCGTCTGGATGGTTCTGCCAGCAGGATTGCCGGGATTTTTATTAATATTGATGCGGAAAAAAAAGAGGCCATGCAGGCACAAAAATCTGCTGCTTTCCACCGGGCTTTTACGAAAGCAGACCTGTGTGAGTATTATGTAAATCTGGAAGCGAATACTTTTGATACCTTTAAGGTTGAACCGTCCCTGATGACAGTCTTTGAACAGAGTCATACATGGGATGAACTGATCCGTCATTTTGTGGATTCCTATGTTGTGGAGACAGATAAGAAGGCGGTATCCTCTTTTTACGACCGTGGTTATATTGCAGAAAGGCTGAAGGGTCTGGAAACCGAATTGGCTTTAGAGTGCCGTATCACTCTGAATGGAGAAGAACGATGGGTCCGCAATGTGGTCATACGTGGCGAAATAGAGGATTCAGAATATGCCATGATCTTTCTGCGTGATATCACAGAGACAAAGGTAGAGAGCGCACGGCATCTGCAGATGGCGGCGGATAATGCTTCCATGGAGCAGATAATTCAGAGTATTGTGCGTCTGGTTGACCGCTTTGTTGTCTGTGATCTGGAAAATGACAGATATGAATTCTATAACCTGAATGGACAGATGATATATAAACCTCTGGGATTCTATCATGATTTTCAGATGCAGGTTCTTGAAAAATATAAGACACTGGAACCATTGGAAACTATGGACATCCTGATCGCACCGGAAAATATCCGGAAGAATCTGAAAAGTGAAAATGATATTTATAAGTTTGAGTATTGCAGCCTGGATGAAAAGACTTATAAAATCGCTTCTTATATTCCCTTGGAATGGAAGAATGGAAAGCTGGAAAAGGTATTGCTGGCATCCATGGATGTGACACAGGAGAAGAAAGCAGAGATTGAATCCCGTCAGGCACTGAAAGAGGCTTACCGGTCTGCAGAAAATGCAAACCGTGCGAAAACAGAATTCCTTTCCAATATGTCCCACGATATCCGGACACCGATGAATGCCATTGTCGGCCTGACAGCAATTGCAGGAGCAAATATTGAGAGCCAGGACAGAGTCATTGAATGTCTCAGCAAAATTACAAAATCAAGCCGTCATCTGCTGGGGCTGATTAATGAAGTGCTGGATATGGCACGTATTGAAAGTGGAAAAATGACGCTGGCACAGGAGGATTTCAATCTGCCAGATCTGGTGGATAATCTTATAACACTCACAAAACCGGTGATTGATGAACATAAACACAATTTAGATATACACATTAATCACATTGAACATGAGAGTGTCTGTGGTGACAGCCTGAGAATCCAGCAGGTATTTGTGAATCTGATGAGTAATGCGGTCAAGTATACACCGGATGGTGGGAATATTACTTTTTCCATAGAGGAAAAGCCAAATGGATTTTCGGAACTTGGATGCTATGAATTTACGATTGAGGATAATGGGATCGGTATGTCACCGGAATTCCAGAAAATCATGTTTGATCCTTTCAGCCGCGCGGATGACCACCGGACAACCAGAGTTCAGGGAACCGGTCTTGGAATGGCAATCAGCAGAAATATTGTGAACCTGATGAATGGTAATATTAAAGTGGAAAGCACCTTACATAAGGGAACTAAAATTACAGTAACAATTTATCTGGAACTTCAGGAAAAAGAAAAAGAACAGGACAGAAATCTGATGAATCTACCTGTTCTGGTTGTGGATGATGATAAGACATGTTGTGAAAGTACAGTTGCCACATTGAAGGAGATTGGGATTACAGGCGAATGGGTTCTCTCCGGCAGAGAAGCCGTTGAGCGCTGTTATGCACATCATGAGCTAAAAAATGATTACTTTGCTGTTATTTTAGATTGGAAAATGCCGGATATGGACGGAATTGAAACAGCCAGACAGATCCGGAAACGGATAGGGAAAGAGATTACCATTATTGTACTGACATCTTATGAATTCAGTGAGATCGAAGAAGAAGCAAAGGCTGCAGGCGTAGATGCTTTTATTGCAAAACCGCTGTTCCGTTCCCGTTTGACGGCTACATTGCGGCAGTTTACTTCTGGCAGAAAAGAAAAAACAGCAAGAAATTATCTGGATGAGCTGTCTGAAGCAGATTACACAGGAAAAAGAATTCTGCTGGTCGAGGATAATGAGTTAAACAGAGAAATTGCTGTTGAAATTCTGCAGATGACCGGGGCGGAAGTGGAAACGGCAGAAAATGGAAAAATTGCAGTTGAAAAAGTAGAAGCTTCTCCGAAAGGCTTGTATGACCTTATTTTTATGGATATCCAAATGCCCGTCATGAATGGTTATGAGGCAACCGCAGCAATCAGGAGCCTTCCGGGTGAACAGGGAAAACTACCGATTGTTGCCATGACAGCAAATGCTTTTGCAGAAGATGTACAGCTGGCAAAAAATACAGGCATGAATGGACATATCGCGAAACCGCTGGATATGAATAAGCTGAATGATGTTCTGGAAAACTGGCTGTAATTGTTTCCCAATTATTGAATTAATGATTTTATCAGGAAAGAATGAGGAAAATACGAGGATGAAAAAGGCAAAACAATGTCTGATAGCATTACTGCCAGGTGTGCTTTTAACAATTACTGTTTTGTCTGGCTGTGGACAATCTCAAAAAGCAGTATCTAAAAATGACGATCACCTTACCGTGTATCTGTGGGAAAATCGTTTAATGAAAAATATTGTACCCTATATCCATGAGCAGTTTCCAGATCAGGATATTGAGTTTATTACCGGTAACAATGATACCGATTTATACAGCTATTTTGAGGAACATGGTGAACTGCCGGATATCATAACCGTACGTCGATTTTCTGGAAAAGATGCACAGGATCTGGAGCCATATCTAATGGATTTTGCTTCTTATGACGTGGTTTCCAGGTATTACTCCTATGCATTGCAATATTATAAAAATTCAAAAAATGAGATTCAGTGGCTTCCTATCTGCGGTATACCGCAGACGATTATTGCCAACAAGACATTGTTTGAACAGTATGGAATCAAGATACCGAAAAACTATAAGGAATATGCACAGGCATGCCAGCAATTTTATGATAATGGTATAAAACCGTATTCCCTGGATCTTGCAGAAGACTGGTCCGCTCATGAGGTGATTCAGACAGGTGCAATTGGTGAATTCATGAGTCTGGATGGAATCGAATGGAGAAGCTCAGCTGAAAGTGCATCAGGGGATATCGCATTTGATGATGCGTTATGGAAACGTATTTTTTCAGAAACCAATACATTCTTGAAGGACTCACATTTTACAAGTGATGATATCAGTGTCGATATTAATACTGCAACGCAGATGTTCCTTGAGGGAAAAGCAGCAATGTTTCATGGTTATCCGGCACTTATGCAGGAATTTCAGGAACAGATGGATGCAGAATTAACTCGTATACCGTTTTTTTCACAGATTTCGGATGAAGCTTTTATAAATATGACCCCTTCTCTGAATATTGCATTTAACAAAGAACTGGAAAAAGATCAGGAAAAACTGGACCTGGCATTCGATGTCCTGGAGTGTATGATTTCAAAAGAAGGACAAACATTGATCGCAGATGGAAAGGGTGTAATTTCATTAAATGTAGATGTTCCAAACATGATGGAAGATGTACCTGGACTGGAAGATGAAATTAATAATAATTCTGTTTATATCCGATATTCTGCTCAAAAATCATTTTATGCCAGTCTTGAGGCTGTTCACGGATTATTGTCAGGGGAAATGGATGAAACACAGGCTTATGATGCTTTTCGCAGCACAATGAACAGTAAGGATTCAAAAGAAGAAACCACAGTTAATTTTGAAAATGAATATTCCATTTCGCTAAATGATAAAAACGGTCGTGATGCGGCATCTTCTATTTTAACTACGATTAGAGAAGAAAAGGATGCTCAGCTGGCTTTGGCACCATATTATTATTTTACTTCCTCCATTTACAAAGGGGAGTGTACCTGCAGCCGGGTTGGTCTGATGACAGCAAAGAGTTCAGATACACCATTATACCTGGCAAAAATCAATGGCAAAGAGATTTATGAACTTGCGGAGAAATATCTTGCTGATTCTGATGAGAAATTCCATATAACCAATAAATATGAATTACCAATTGCATCCGGTATGAAAATAATCGTCAGGCAGGAGGAAAACGGATTCTCATTAAAGGACATAGAAGTAAATAAGAAAAAAATCGACAAAGAAAAGGAGTACTCTATTCTTCTTACAGACACTACAATGTCTGTTTTGAAAAAAATAAATCCGGAATGTGAGATCAGGCGGCTTGGTAACACAACATTATCAAGTGCATGGACCGCAGCAATGGAAAACGGACAGCAGCCGTCAGCACCGGAAGATTATATAGAGGTTGAAAAATAAAAGTGGGAACAGAACAGGCGAAAACAAAAAGAAAAAAGATGATAGTACCATTGTTCTTTTTAATTCTTATCTTTTTAAACTTAATTTTTGTAAAGCTCCTTTTGAACAGGATGAACAGCTATATCGCAGAAAACGGGAAAAGCAGTATGGGAGCAGTTGTTGAACAGATACAGCAGACCTATGATCTGCAGGTGAATGGATACTACAGTCGGCTGCATATGCTTGAGGATTTTCTTACTCAAGAGGGAGTGAGATCTATTGAACTGGATAGAAACAAGAAGTTCTTTGAGGCATGGCAGAAAGAATCTGAAAGTACACTTATATTTCTCCAGGAAAATGGAAAGGCAATAACCACTGATGGAACAAAACTTCGGGTTGACATGCCAAGTAAACTTTTGTTGGATTTGAGGAACGGATATAATATTGGAAAATTGGTTTCTCTTGATTACAACCAGAAGAAAAAAGATGGTTATCTGGTTGCAATTCCATGTCAGGAATATACGATTAAGGGGGAAACTTATACGGCAATTGGAACCTTGTATGATCATTCAAAATTAGATTCCATGTTAAGTGTGAAAAGCTATAACGGGAATGCGTATCTGTTTATGCTGGATAACGACGGAAATATTACTTATACAAATCAGAAAGAAGATAAATTTTTCAGGAACTATTTCTTGTTAAAGCATTTAAAAGGAGATCAGGCTATCACTGAGGAAGAGGCTGATTCTCTTCAAAAAAAGCTGGATGGCAGAGAACAGGGGGTAGAACTTGTGGAAAGTGAAAAACCTTACTATCTGGGATACTGTCCGATAGAAAATAATAACACCATGCTGATTTGTATTGTAGAAAAAAGTGTTGTAGATAATGTACTAAGAGACTATCAGAAAACAATAGTGTTTGAAACAATACTCATGGCAGGTTTTATACTTTTGCTTTTTGCCGGATTATTCTACAGTATTTCCAGACGCAGTCTTGCTGAGCAAAAAGCTGAATACGAAAAAAGAAATAATGAGATTCAGACGCAGGCAATGAAGGATATGGAGGAGTCCAATAAAAAACTGAAAAAAGCAAAGGACATTACAACGGAAGCCTTGCAGACCGCTGAAAATGCAAATAAGGCGAAAACGGATTTCCTGTCCAATATGTCACATGATATTCGTACACCAATGAATGCAATTATCGGCATGACATCATTGATCAGACATGATGCCGGTAATAAAGCGAAAGTAATAGAGTATGCAGATAAAATAGACATTTCATCACAGCATCTGTTAGGAATCATTAATAATGTTCTGGATATGAGCAAAATTGAGGCAGGAAAAACAGTTTTTAAGTATACCGATTTTTCCATCTTGGATTTTATTACAGAACTCAATACCATATTCCATTCACAGATAGACGAAAAAAATCAGACTCTTACAATCATAAAAGAAAACATCCGGCACGAGTGGGTGAACGGAGATCAGGTTCATCTGATGCAGATTTTCAGCAACTTGGTTTCTAATGCAGTGAAGTACACGCAGGAAGGTGGAAAAATTCAGTTTCTGGTAGAAGAATGTGAGACAAAGTCATCTGTCTACGCAAAGTACCGTTTCTTGGTCAGCGATAATGGCATGGGAATGTCGGCAGATTTCAAAGATACAATTTTTGATGCTTTTACTCGTGCTGAAAGTTCTATGACGAATAAGATACAGGGAACTGGTCTTGGAATGGCTATTACCAAAAATCTGGTTGAAGCAATGGGAGGCACCATTGATGTGGAGAGTGAACTGGGCCAGGGAAGCTGTTTTGAGGTTCTTATAGATCTGAGAATAGCAGAAGATAGATTTGTTTCTTCAGCAGAACAGGCAGAAAAGGATGAACCGGCTGGCAATGTCCTGAAAGGAATGAGGTTTCTGTGTGCAGAGGACAATGAGCTGAATGCAGAAATCCTGATGGAATTGTTAAAGATTGAGGGTGCAGAGTGTACAATCTGTGAAAATGGTAAAAGGGTCTTAGAGGCATTTGAGCAGTCTGCTCCGGGGGATTATGACATGATCCTGATGGATGTGCAGATGCCGGTTATGAATGGTTATGAGGCAACAAAAGCAATCCGAAGAAGCTCCCATGAACTGGCAAAGACAATTCCAATCATTGCTATGACCGCCAATGCGTTTTCTGAGGATATTCAGCATTCTCTGGCAGCCGGTATGAATGCCCATGTTTCAAAACCGGTTGAGATGAAGGTACTGGAAAAGACGATCAGAAGCATAAAATCCGGCGGGGGGCACCGAAATGCAGCTCATTGAACAGTGACAAATGGATATGGAAAAGAGCTGATGAAAGAATCTCGCATTGCCAGAACTTTCAATCAGCTCTTTTTTATCATCAGTTCCCTCTTGACATTTTTTCATTTCCTGCTATACTTATCAAAGATAATTACTAAAGATAACTAAATTTCAAGAAGAAAGGACCATTTTCCATGACACAGGAAAAATTAAAGCAGTTCCTGGATGCGTGTTTTGATGCAAAGCGTCTGATCGAGAAGCTCCCGGACCTGCCGGACGGTATGAAGCCGCGGCAAGTGCATGTGCTGGATGCGGTGAATGAGATTCAGAAAAAGCAGGGCTTCTGCCGCGTCAGCGACATCAGCAGCTATATGAACACAACGCTGCCGAGCATCACCAAGCTGGTGCAGGAACTGGAGGAGAGAAATCTTCTCGTGAAACAGGCGGATGAAAAAGATAAGCGCGTGATCAACCTGACACTGACCGAAGAGGGAAAAGAGTTTGTGGAACTCCGCGTGACGCACTTTCACGGGGAATGGGCATCCCGCCTGCCAGATCTGGACGACGCGGTGGTGGACGAATTTGTGCATGCAATCACACGGATGCAGGAAACGATGCCGGGAATAAAAGGAGTGAAAAACAATGGCAAAAGAAAATAAGAAAGAAATATCGTTTGTAGAGGGACCGATTTTCCAGTCCCTGATCCGCTTTGCGCTGCCGGTGCTCGGCGCGCTGATTCTGCAGGCGGCTTACGGTGCGGTCGACCTTCTCGTGGTCGGCTGGTTCGGCGATGCGTCGAGTATTTCCGCTGTCGGAACCGGAAGCAACTTCATGCAGATGGTAACACTTATCATCACCAGCCTTGCGATGGGTTCGACCGTTATGATCGGCCAGCACATCGGCGAGGGCAAGCCGGATAAGGCCGGCAAAACCGTGGGAACCTCGATTGTTCTGTTCGCCATCATCGGTATCGCCATGACGGTGATTCTGGAGCTGTTCGCAGGTCCGATTGCCAATATTTTACAGGTCCCGGCGGAGTCTTTTGACAAAACCGTCCTCTACCTGCGGATCTGTTCCGGCGGTATTCTGATCATCATCGCGTACAACGTCATCAGCAGCGTGCTTCGCGGAATCGGTAATGCAAATCTGCCGCTTTTATTCGTCGGCATCGCCTGCGCAGCCAATATTGCCGGAGATCTGTTCTTCGTCGGTGTGCTGAAACTGGACGTTGCGGGAGCAGCGCTTGCGACGGTTCTGGCGCAGCTGATTTCTGTCATCGCCTCCATGGGTGTGTTGAAAAAAGGCAATCTGCCGATTGAATTCAAAAAAGAAGACTGCCGCATCGACCATGACGAGCTGAAGAAAGTCCTGAACGTCGGTGTGCCGATCGCGCTGCAGGAGACGACCGTACAGATTTCCTTCCTTGTGATCAACTCGATCATCAACGGCATGGGCCTTATGCCGTCCGCCGGATACGGTGTGGCGCAGAAGCTGACCTCGTTCATCATGCTGATCCCGTCCTCTGTGATGCAGTCTGTGTCAGCATTCGTGGCACAGAACACCGGAGCCGGAAAGAAAGACCGCGCGTGGAAGGGCTTCCTCACCGCAATCGCAACGGGCTGCTCTCTTGGAGTTGTGATTTTCTGCATCGGTTTCTTCGGTGGAAGTGTCATCTCCAGAATCTTCACGAGCGATCCGGCCGTTATCGAGCAGAGCGCCGCTTACCTGCGCGGTTTCGCACCGGAATGTATTCTGACCTGTGTGCTGTTCAGCAGCATCGGATACTTCAACGGCCGCGGCATCAGCATCCCGGTTATGATCCAGGGAATCACCTCCGCCTGCCTGATCCGTATTCCGCTGGCGCTGTTCTTCTCACACCTGCCGAATACGAACCTGACCTTCGTCGGCATGTCCACCCCGATCACAACCGTATACGGCATCTGCTTTTTCATGATCTGCTTTGTACGGTTAAAGAAAAAAGGGCAGATGTAATTGAATCAAACATAACAGAACTGCCTGGGAAACGGCACGGAGCGATCCGCCGTTTCCCAGGCAGTTTTTGGTATTGTTTGTCCGGAACTTTTTTGATACAATACAGACAGAAAGAGCGGAACCCTGTTCAGAAGGGACAGAACAGACGGAAAGGGGAAGAGGAGTGGATAACAGAGAAATCATCAATGAGACACTGGTCCATCTGTTTCACGAGATACAAAAACTGGAAGAAGAGGCGATCATTACCGAGGATTTCAAGGATCTGACGAACAACGATATGCACATCATAGAAGCCGTCGGCCTAGAGGGCGGCAATATGTCATCGATCGCGGCAAAGCTCGACATCACGGTCGGATCGCTGACAACGTCGATGAACAGTCTGGTGAAAAAAGGCTACACCGAGCGGGAGCGCAGCGAGAAGGACCGCCGGATCGTCTACATCCACCTGACCGGAAAGGGACGGCAGGCATTCCATCATCACGCAAAATTCCACGAGCAGATGACGGATGCCGTGATGGCGGAACTCGGAGAAGAGGAAGTGCAGGTGCTCGGGAAAACGCTGAAAGCGCTGACGGACTTCTTTCGGTCGTATAAAAAATAGAAACAAAAAGGCTTTTGCAGCCGGGACAGAATCAGAAAAATCTGTCCGGTATGCAAAAGCCTTTTTCGCATGGAAACGCATAAAAAAATGCTATTTTTCTACGCCGTTCTTCTCACAGATATCCGCGAGCACACACCGTTCACAGTGCGGTGTCGTCCGCGCAGTACAGACCTCGCGTCCGTGCTCCACAAACCGGTGGCAGAGCGAGCTTCCTTCTTCCGGCGGCACAATTTTCCAGAGTGCCATCTCCACCTTCTTCGGATCCTTGCAGTCATGCACGAGCCCGATGCGGTTGCACAGCCGGATGCAGTGCGTATCCGTCACAATCGCAGGCTTTTTGAATACATCGCCCATAATCAGGTTCGCACTTTTCCGTCCCACGCCCGGGAGCTTCAAAAGTGCGTTAAAGTCATCCGGCACCTGGCTGTGGTACTCGTCGCGCAGCATGCGCATGCAGGCGTTGATGTCGCGTGCCTTGCTCTTTCCGAGACCGCACGGCCGCACAATTTCCTCGATTTCCTCCGGTGTCGCGTTTGCCAGCGCATCGATATCAGGATACTTTGCGTAGAGATCCTCCACCACAACATTGACCCGCGCATCGGTGCACTGTGCGGCCAGGCGGACACTGACGAGCAGCTTCCACGCCTGGTCATAGTCAAGCGTACAGTCGGCGTCAGGATATTCTTGTTTCAAACGTTCAATGACGGCAAGCGCCAGTTTTTCTTTTGTCATCGTGTTAAACTCCCATTCTCAAAGATATAAAAACAGCGAAAGCTATCAGGATCCCTTCTCGCGTGCCGCCTTCCGAAGTTGCAGCGGCGTCGTGTGAAACCGCTCGCGGAAAAGGCGGTGAAACAGCTTATCGTTTGTAAAGCCATGCTTTTCCGCGAGCGTGCCGACCGGCAGATCCGTGGCGATCAGGTCGCGGTAGATGCGGGAAAGACGGTAGGAATTCAAGTATTCCAGATACGTCGTTTCCATGTTCTGGCGGAAGAACCGGCAGAAATATTCCGGCTGCAGCGAGACAACATCGGCAGCTTCCTTCAGCGTAATCGGCCGCTGGTAATTTTCCTGCGTGTACGTCAGAATCGTATCGAGCCGTGTCTGCGTCCGGGAGCTCATCGGGTGGTGCGCAAGCGGGCTCTTCTCGGAAAATTTCGTGTAGAGCAGATCGAGAAACGTAAAAAGCTCCCGCTGGAACGTCAGAAGATAGCCGTCGGGCATTTCCTCATGAAGCTGCATCATCGAAAGCAGAAGACGCCGGAACTGGCTGATATTTTTCTGCACTTCCGGATTCGTACTGTCGTAGTCAATCGAGAACCAGAGCTGTGACGGATCAGGCAGATAGTTCGCAAGGAACGCATCCGGAATCTGCATCAGAATCGAGCGGTTTCCCGTGGACGGACAGCGCGCCGTGTGGATACGCCCGGAATTGATCAGCAGAAATTGACCCGGAAGGACGGTCTTGGTGCGGTCCGAGAGCGTGACAATGGAGGAACCCTCCAGAATATAAATAATTTCCAGCGCGTCGTGCCAGTGCGGCGGCGAAAAACTGCCGAAATCGTCGGTTACACGAAATTCGATGCTGCGGTTCGGCTGCAGCGTGATGTGTTCCTGGCGTGTCTGGCGCGGCAGATGATCTTTGCGTGGCATAAAAAACTCCTTTTTTGTTCAACTTAGTGTATCACTATCTTATCACGAAACCCCCGAATTGGGTATAGCAATTTTTGCATGAAGTTGTTATAATAAATGAACACAAAGCCACGTCACATACGGCTTCGTGCAAACTCAATCTAAAGAAAAGTGAAGGAAGAAAACGTATGTATCAAGTATGGAGTAACTTTTTAAATCCCGGCCAGATCGCCATGCTGGGAATCGTGGTCACCTTTCTGCTGACCTTTCTGGCGTTAAAGCATCCATTTTCCTTTCTGCCGAGCGATCACGGCAGAGAATTTGCCGTAAACGGCGGCCTCTCCCGCGGAAAACTGCGCGGCGTCGGCCTTGTGATCGTCATCTGTTTCCTGATCGGAAGCGTATTGTTCCTGCCTCTTGGCGCCGAGTATGTGATCTACGCGATCCTGCTCGTCTGCATCATGCTGAGCGGCTACCTCGATGATGCATCCGAAACCCCGTGGAGCGATTACAAAAAAGGCGCGATTGACCTCGTCATCTCCATTGTGACCGTCATCACCTTTGTGAATTACAATTCCACCACGATCTACTTCGGAAGCATGTCCCTTACCATTCCGAAAGTGGTCTACATAATCCTCGGCATCATCCTGATCTGGATTTCGATCAACGTTACAAACTGTTCCGACGGTGTCGACGGACTCTGCGCGAGCCTTTCCTGCGTGGTCATCTTCGCATTCAGCATGATTTTCCATGATGCTCTGGGAAGCTTCACCGTAGCCAACTACCTGTTCGTGGCAGCGCTTCTCGCGTACCTGTATTTCAACACCTCGCCGAGCAGCATGCTGATGGGCGATGCCGGTTCGAGAGCACTTGGTTTCTACATCGCCATCCTTGCCATGCAGTCCCGCCATCCGTTCTTATATCTGCTGATGGCAGGCGTGATGATCGTCGACGGAGGAATCGGCCTTGTCAAAGTATTTTTACTCCGTTTCCTGAAAATCGCGATCCTCAAAAATACAAGAACACCGCTGCATGACCATGTCCGCCTGAAATACAAATGGTCCGACAGTCAGGTTGTGATCCGCTTTGTGATCCTGCAGATCCTGCTGGCAGTCATTGCGTATCTGATTGCAGCATAAGAAAAAACAGAAGAGAAACGGGAGTGTGTCTTTTGCAGACGTCTGCGGGGCACACTCCCGTTTTGCATCCCAGCCCCCGAATACACAAAAAAGATAGAAAAAGATAATATCGCCGTACTTTTTCACAGAATCCGCCCTGTTTTCGAAAGCAAGAATGTGGTAGTATAAAATTACCAAAAAATGTCAGCCTGAAACAATAATTCTGTAAAGATTGATGAAAATAAAGTGCTTTCAGCTATCTGTTTCAGGCTCATCCAATCAGGAGGTAATGAAAAGATGAAATTCACAGAAGGTTACTGGCTTCCGAGTGAAAAAGCAAATGCATCCCATGCAATGCAGGCTTATGAAGTAGAGCAGATCCCAGGCGGTATGCGTATCCTGGCTACCACCCGCCCGATCGAGCACAGAGGTATGACCCTGAACCTGCCGACCATCACCGTTGAGTTCGTGGCACACACACCGGATACCATCTCCATGGAAGCATGGCACTATGAAGCATACGACAACAAAGTTCCGTCCTTCGACAAAACAGAGAGCGTATACGAGGACGTAACCGTTACCATCAACGACGATGAGGCAGTTCTCGACACCGGAAGCGTACTGGTACGCGTACAGAGAAAAGGAATCTTCGCTTACACCTTTGAGGCAGACGGAAAAGTCCTGACCGGAAGCGGATTCCGCAACCTTTCCTATATCAGATGGGATCGCAAGCAGAGCACCATGCTGCCGGCACCGAACTACATGACCGAAAAATATCAGCCATACATGGTAAGTGAGCTGTCCCTTGGCGTAGGTGAATGCGTATACGGCCTTGGCGAGAGATTCACCCCATTCGTGAAAAACGGACAGGTTGTCGATACCTGGAATGAAGACGGCGGTACTGCATCCGAGATCGGATACAAATGCGTACCATTCTATATGACAAACAACGGCTACGGTATTCTCGTTGACAGCACCGACAACGTTTCCTTCGAAGTAGCAAGCGAAAAAGTTGAGTATGTCGGCTTCTCCGTACCGGGCGAGAGAATCAAATATTATCTGTTCCACGGCCCGTCACCGAAGAAGATCATGAACGAGTACACCGCACTGACCGGACGTCCGGCACTTCCTCCGGCATGGTCCTTTGGTCTGTGGCTGTCCACATCCTTCACCACCAACTACGACGAAGAGACCACCACATCCTTCATCGAGGGAATGGAGAAGAGAAATATTCCGCTTAGCGTATTCCATTTCGACTGCTTCTGGATGCATGAATTCCACTGGTGCGATTTCGAGTGGGATAAGAAATGCTTCCCGGACATCCGTGCAACCTTAAAGAAATATCATGACAAAGGCCTGCACATCTGCGCATGGATCAACCCGTACATTGCACAGGGCACAGAGTTCTTCAAAGAGGGCGCAGCAAACGGTTATCTTCTTCAGAGAGCAGACGGCAGAGGCGTATGGCAGACCGACAACTGGCAGGCTGGTATGGGTCTGGTAGACTTCACCAACCCGGATGCCGTAAAATGGTACACTGGCAAACTGAAAACCGTTCTGGACTGCGGTGTAGACTGCTTCAAGACCGACTTCGGCGAGAGAATCCCGGTTGACGTTGTTTACCACGACGGAAGCGATCCGCAGGCAATGCACAACTACTATACATACCTGTACAACCAGGCAGTATTCAGCCTGTTAAAAGAAGTAAAAGGCGAGAACGAGGCAGTTCTGTTTGCAAGAAGTGCAACAGCAGGAAGCCAGAAGTTCCCGGTACACTGGGGCGGCGACTGCTCCGCAAACTATCCGTCCATGGCAGAAACGCTGCGCGGCGGTCTTTCCTTCGCGATGAGCGGCTTCTCCTTCTGGAGCCATGATATCTCCGGATTCGAGAGCACCGCAACACCGGATCTGTACAAGAGATGGTGCGCATTTGGACTGATGTCTACCCACAGCCGTCTGCACGGATCCACAAGCTACCGTGTGCCGTGGCTGTTCGATGAAGAGTCCTGCGACGTAGTAAAATTCTTCACCAACCTGAAATGCTCGCTGATGCCGTACATTTTCCAGAAATCTGTAGAGGCACACGAGGAAGGAACCCCGGTAATGCGCCCGATGGTATTCGAGTTCATGAACGACCCGGCCGTTCCGTATCTGGATCAGCAGTACATGTTAGGTGATGCCCTTATGGTTGCACCGGTATTCCGCGAGGATAAAGTTGCACAGTACTACCTGTCGGAAGGCACCTGGACTGAGCTTCTGACCGGCGAGACAAAAGAGGGCGGAAGATGGTATCAGGGAACCTACGACTACTTCTCCATGCCGCTGTATGTAAGAGAGAACAGCATCGTAGTAAGAGGAAACTGCGACACCAAACCGGATTACGACTACGCTGACCACGCAACTATTTGCGTATATCAGTTAAAAGACGCAGCCGAGACAAAAGTTCCGGATATCCACGGAAACAATGTATTCACCGTAAAAGCAGTGAAAGACGGCGACACAGTGAAAGTATCCGTAGAAGGTGCACATACGGAACTCAAAGTAGAAGTATTCGTCGGAAACGAGAAGAAAGAAGCTGTACTCGCAGCAGATGCGAACGAAGTTGTTGTTGCATAAGCATCGGAATGTAAGAATATAGGGAGAGGCACGGAAAAGAAAATTTTTCTGTGACCTCTCTTTTCAAAAAAGGAGAATAAAACAATGCGTTTTCAGACAGAAAATGGTGTATTAATTGCACAGGCAAACGGAGAAACACTGCGGATTGAGCCGTGGGGAAAAGATTCCTTACGTGTCCGCGCAACCATGCTTCCGGGATTTTCCGGAAAAGACTGGGCGCTGACCGAAGTGCCGGAAAAAACAGAGGCAAAAGCAGAGCAGTTTGAGGTCGATCATCTGGAAATCGACGGATCGATGGGAAAAAGAACCAGCGCATCGATCACCAATGGAAAAATCCGTGCTGTGGTCAACTTTGCAGGAGTTATCACCTTCTACAAAGAAGAACAGGAAATTTTAAGAGAATATCACCGTTGCTACGACGGAACGATCAGCAAAGAGAGCCGCTGCTTAAAAACGGTCAACCGTGAGTGGAAAGGTGTGATCGGCGGAAGCGAATACAGCCTGAACCTGAAATTTGAGAGCAACGACGAAGAGAAGATTTTCGGAATGGGCCAGTATCAGCAGAAATACATGGATCTGAAGGGATGCACCCTGGAGCTGGCGCAGCGGAACTCCCAGATCAGCGTACCATTCGCCGTATCCAGCTTAGGATATGGTATGCTGTGGAACAATCCGGCTGTCGGACAGGTAACCTTCGGAAAGAACTACACCGAATGGACTGCACGCTCGACCAAAGATATGGACTACTGGCTGACCGCAGCCGATACACCGAAAGAGATCCTGGAAAATTACACCGCAGTGACCGGCCGCGCGCCGAAATTCCCGGAGGACCGTATGGGCCTGTGGCAGTGCAAGCTGCGCTACCGTACGCAGGAGGAAGTGCTTGAAGTGGCACGCCGCTACCAGAAGGAAGGCATCAAAATCGATCAGATTGTCATCGATTTCTTCCACTGGACCGTACAGGGCGACTGGAAATTCGATGAAAAATACTGGCCGGATCCAAAAGCCATGGTGGACGAACTGCATTCCATGGGAATCAAAGTTATCGTTTCCGTATGGCCAAGCGTAGACCGGAAGAGCGAGAATTTCTGGCCGATGCTGGACCGCGGCCTGCTGATTAAAACAGAGCGCGGCGCCCTGCAGACGTATGATTTCCAGGGGGACTGCGTGGAAATCGATGTGTTCAACCCGGAAACCAGAAAATACGTCTGGGAAGTCTGCAAGAAAAACTATTATGATTTTGGAATCGATGCCTTCTGGCTGGACAACTCAGAACCGGATTTCGGCGTTTACGATTTCGATCATTACCGCTATATCGACGGACCTGCTCTTTCCTGCAGCAATATCTATCCGCAGCTGTACAGCCGTGTCTTCTATGACGGCATGAAAGCAGAAGGAGAAGAAAATATTGTAAACCTGCTTCGCTGCGCCTGGGCCGGAAGCCAGAAATACGGAAATGTTGTATGGTCCGGCGATGTGCCGAGTACCTTTGAAGCGTTCTATGATCAGCTCCAGGCCGGCCTTAATATGGGTCTTGCCGGCATTCCATGGTGGACAACCGATATCGGCGGCTTTATGACAGATGATGTCAACGACCCGGATTTCCAGCAGCTTCTGATCCGCTGGTATGAGTTTGCCGTTTACTCTGCTGTTTTCCGTATGCACGGCGACCGCGGACCGCACAACATTCCACCGCTCGATGACCGTGATTTTGGCGGCGGCTACCTGTATACCGGCCAGTCCAATGAACTGTGGAGCTATGGAGAAGAAAATTACCGGATCATGAAAAAATATTACGACATCCGCATCAGCATGCACGATTACATCAAACAGCTGTATGACGAAGCATCCGAAAACGGTTCTCCGCTGATCCGTACCATGTTCTACGAGTTCCCGGATGACAAAAAATGCTGGGAGCTGCAGGATCAGTATATGTTCGGAAGCGAATACCTGGTAGCGCCGATTTTCCATCTGAACGAGTTCGAGCGTGAAGTATATCTTCCGGCAGGACGCTGGGAAGACACCAGAGACGGAAAAGTGTACGGAGGAGGACAGACCGTTCTTGCCGCCGCACCAATCGATTCGATTCCGGTATTCAAGAAAATAGCATAAGATCGTGTAAAAAGGTCAAAAAAGAAAACAGTACAGAAGACACACACAGCGTGGGGACTTTTCTGTACTGTTTTTACTTTGTCTCTAACTGCGCATCAGATATCCATATTTGCGCATCTGTCGGCGTATGATTTGCTCAACACGCTGGCGGATTTCCAGAGGGTAGTAATCGGCCAGAGAAGCCAGTTCCGTGCAGACATCTTTTGGCGTAAAGGAAAAGTGAAGCTGGATACCGTATAATTCCTCCGCAGCATCCAGCTGTGTATCAAAATCAGAGCTGAAAGGTTTGGCTTCGATGCGTTCCATACAAACATCCATCGGCAGATCCAGAGGGTAGTCATTGCTGGTGTCTGCAAACAGGCATAAACCCTGATCGAACAGGGGACTTAGAGAATATTGCGCTGTTTCTGTATCATATAGAACAGCGATGTTGTTGGTGTGCCGGTCTTCATTCAGAAAGAAGGCATCAATTTCCAGCATAGCGGTCAAATATGCGCCGAAGTTCTGAATTCCCGTCATGTTTTCTAACTGGTCTGCCAGAAAACGAATGCGTTCCGCAGGTTCTGAAAAAGCAGCAAGTGAGATTGCCAGACTGTCTCCGGTATTCTGACGGTACAGTTTTTCCAATGGGATCAGCATCTGATTTGCTTTTAGAAAATCAGGACTGGAACAGCCACTGCGGAGAGTGCCGCGGTATGCAATCCGAACAGGCTGATACAGGACAAACGGATGGGAAAGAGTGCTTTTTTGCAGTAAATGAGACACCAGTGTCTCCGAGAGTCCCTCATATCCCATATAGTCGGATTTGTACCAGATATTACCGATTTTCCACTTGAGCTGGTCCCCTTTTGAGGTGTGATCTGTTTTTTTGACAGGCAGCTGATTATCAAGACGGATCTGTTCCATGGCGTGCCTCCTTATTCTTCAGAATCAGGATCCATTGCTCGTCACCGGCCATTCGCCCATCTGTTTTTTCAATGATAAGCAGCGGATCATAAAAGGGAAGTCCCATTTCTTTTAAAATATCTTTGGCATGATCGCGTGTTTTGGGAAAACAGCGGCTTTCCAGAAACCAGGTAAAATCATCCCAGGTCGGATGCTCCACAACGCCAAAGGCACGAAGCGGAATTTTTTTTGTGTAATTCTGGATTGCAATTTTCTCATGACGGAAGTCGATATCAATCGTTGTGCAAAGCTGATCGCGGTAAAGAAAACACATCCGCGTTTTGACATCGGGATCCGTGCTGAAACAGTGAGCACGGGCAATTTGATTGTATACTGTCTGCCTGCTGACCTGAAAGGTGCGCGCGATCTCGGCAATACTTTTTCCCTGCTGCTGCATGGCAGCCATCTGAATGATTTGCGGCAGCGAAAAAGCTGGTTTTCTTCCAGCCGCATGGCGCAGTGCTTCTTTTTTCGCTAACTGCTGGTATTGTTTCGCGTCTTTGGAAAGCTTGCGCAGCTCCTTTGGGTCCGTTGTTCCAAAGATCTCGTAAATCTGTTGCTCAAATGTGTTTTTCATGCAATCACCTCGTTTCTGCCATTACTGTATCACAGAGATCTGAAAGCGTCAAGAAATCATTTATTGACAAAAAACGAACTGATTGAGAAAAGTTACGGCTCGCAGATGTCTGAGAACAGCAATCATGGCGATGAAAGAACTTCCCTGCAGTGCAGGCAAAAGCTTGGCAGAAAAAAGAAAAATAGCGTAAAATAAAGAAGCAGTACAGAGAGGCACGCAAACCGTGGGATTTCTGTGCTGTTTTTTTAGCAAAAAGGGAGGTTTTCAAAATGAATGAACTGGTTGAACTGTTAGACGAACTGCAGAAAAAAGCAAAGGCAGACCCCATTCTGCGTGAAAAACTGCTTCAGACAAGGGAAAATCCGAATCCAATCCACGCATTCTGCGAAATCTGCCATGCCTATGGCGTTTCCATCTATGAAATGGATCTTGCCATGGCAGGTGAAGAATTTTACGCAGAAATCAAACGCAGCACCAATGGCGGCGGAGAAAATTCCCCGGCGCTTGAAGGGGAAGATGACTTCTATGAGCTGTTTCTGGCAGCGTTAGAAAATATATGATTTTTTGCGAAGGATGTAAGTATTGATGAGTGTGGAAAGCTGCATGGACAGTGCCTGATGAACCTGCGAAGGGCTTGCCATGTCGTAGACGACACCGTCAAAAACTTCGAAGCGTTTCTCTTCTGGAAGCATTTCATACTGTTCCAGCGTGACTTTTTCGAGCTGTGGTTGAAGAACTGGCGTCATAAAATACACATCTTTTCCCAAAAATGAAATGAAATCGCTTAAAATTCTTTCTTTAAATGTTCTGCGAGAATCGTGTCGTAATCGCCTTCGATTTCCTCATCGCGCCCTGCATACCGCAGATTGGTCTCCACGCCGACCGGCTCCACATCGTCTGCAAATTCCCAGATATGATACCGCAGACCGCGGTGCTCAAAGTCGATGCTTCCGCAGTTGTCCTCTTCGACATAAGAAAAAGAGATGTTCTTCTCGTTTAAAACAGATTGAATTTCTGGCATATGCATAAAACTATAATCCTCCTAATCGTTGTTGACATATCTGTTATTAGTATAGGGCAATGGCGGAAAAAATTCAATCTACAAGCTTTTCGATAACAGTATACGTGTCTGAGAGGTTATAAATTAGTGGCGAAAACCCATAGGTTTGCCTGTGGGATGAAAGCCACATATTTTTTACTTGGTTTTTACATAGAATAGATGTATAATATATGCATAGATAAAAAGGAGGTTAAGTGCATGGGAAGACCGAAATCAAACAATGTACAAATTAACATTTCAATTCCTATGGAGTGGAAAAAAGAACTGGAAAATATTGCTCGTATCTATTCTGTTGAGGAAGGGAAAACAATTACATTCCTTGATTTAATGCGTCGAGGAATTCAGGAAAAGTATCAGTTAGGAGAACAGAATGATGAGCAGGAAACCCTATCATAGTGCTTCGCATTGCAAGTATCTGATACAATATCATATTATCTGGTGTCCAAAATTTAGATTTTCTGTATTACATGGGAAAGCAGATATGACTCTCAAACAGATACTACAAAAAATATGCGAGGATTACGGATATAGAATTAAAGCACTTGAAGTAATGCCGGACCATATCCATATTTTTGTAGATGTGCCACAAACAGTCGCTCCCTGCGATGTGGTTAGAACACTCAAAAGTAAAAGTGCGATTGAATTATTTAAGGCATATCCAACACTGAAACGGTTTTATGCAAGATGTGGTGTTTTATGGTCGAGGGGATATTTTATATCTACAGTGGGACAGATAAGTGAAGCAACAGTAATGCAGTATATAGAGGAACAGAAAAGTCATGAATGAGAAGGAATATAAGAAAAGCCTAAGACAATTTCATAAACATTCTGACAGACATATCCTGGTCGTAGAAACCGATATGTCTTTTTCTGATATACAAAAGGTGGTAGCTCTTTCTGATAAGATTCGAAAAGCAGGAAATGAACTGGTTGGTCTTATGAGAAAGAATTACGACCAGCTTATCCGTACGAAAAGGTATCGGAAAGTACGGAAACTTTATGGTGCTACAGAAGAGAAAAAGAAACGAAAAGTACTTGCCCGTCAGCTGAATGAAATGCAAAAGCAATATCATGTTACATGGGATGATTGTAGAACATCTATGATACCAATCGGTAAAAAATATGGGATTGATGCTATATTTGCACTTACAAAAGCCGAAGATGTTTGGAGAGGGATAGAAAAATGCTTATATGCAAATGGTAAGACACTCCACTTTTCTAAATATGGAGTGTTGCCCTGTATTCGAGCCAAACAAAGGAATCGTGGGATTCCAATTTCTGTGAAAGAGAATCAATTGCAATTTAAATTTGGTAAATCTACGTTTGGAATACAACTGAAAGATAGATTTCAATCGGATGAAATTCACGCTGTTTTGGATTACCTTGCTGAACCTGAAATAATAGATAAGAAAGCAATCCAGATATTTGCAGAGAAAGCGTATTGTATCAATACTTACAGACCCTGCTATGCTACGCTTGTACCAAAGTTGATTCGTGGGAAATACAGAGTGTATTTGCACTTAACGATTGAGGGGAAAGCAAAACCGAAATATGACAGATTTGGGAATCCAAGGCATAAATTTGGAAAAGGTATCATTGGTGCGGATATTGGAACGCAGACCGTTGCTTATACATCGGATACGGAGGTTGGTCTTAAAAACTTATCCGAAAGAGGGAACAGTATTCAAAAATCCGAGCGATTAGAAAGAATTTATTATTGTGCAATGGATAGAAGCAGACGAGCGACCAATCCACAGAATTATAATAAGGATGGTACGATTAAAAAAGGTCGAAAGATTTGGAAATACTCGAATCATTATAAAAGACTGAAAGCGAAACACGCAGAATTATGCCGTATTAATGAAAGAAACAGACAGCTTGCGATAAATGAAGATGCCAACTATCTAAGAAGCCTTGGAGATGTGTTGATTACAGAGCCTAAAAATGCCAGTAAACTTATGAAACGAGCGAAAGAGACTACGAAAAACAATAAAGGTAAGTTTAACAAGAAAAAGCGTTTCGGTAAATCAATAAAGAATCGATGCCCTGGTGGATTTCAAACGACAATAGAAAAGAAATTTGAAGTGTCTGGTGGCAGATATATAGAAGTGGCGAGCAATTATAGAGCAAGTCAATATGACCATACCGCAGATGCTTATGTCAAAAAGAAGTTGTCGGATAGAATGTATCATTTAGTGGATGGAACATTGGTACAGCGAGACTGGTATTCCTCATTTTTACTATACTGTTACGATGATAAAATAGAAGAGATAAATAAAACAAAATGTAGAACAGAATTTGAAAAACATTACAAGAGGGAAAAAGCCTTAATTGAATGGATTCAGGCGAATCAGATTAAAATTTTAAATAGTGGAATAAAAACAGCATAAATGAAATACGTTAGGGAGATTGACGATACTTCCTTATCAAAAGATAGAAATTTGCCGTCAATGTGGTCGTAGGACTGCCCGGCAATAAAAGTCCTTACTCAAATAGACTTACACTTGTATTCCAAAGTCTGAGAATGATGTACGATTACAAGCTAAACTTGGTAGTAAGAACCCCACGGGCTTGCCCGTGGGAGTCGTCAGCCGTTCGGATATGGAATGTCCTATACGACCTTTGACGTAGCAACAGAAAATGCAGCGTGGAAGCCGGATGCAGAGCCAAAAACAATCACAGTAACCGTAAAAGTAACAAATACCGGCTCCTGTGCCGGAAAAGAAGTTGTACAGATTTACGCTGCCTGCCCGTTTGGAAAACTGAAAAAAGAGAGAAAACGTCTGGTCGCTTTTGGAAAAACAGCACTGCTGCAGCCGGGAGAATCCGAGACACTGCACCTTAAGGTACCAACTGTCCTGCTGGAATCCTACCGGACAGGCAAAGCCGTATACTGTATGGAGGCCGGAGACTATGATTTTCTGGTCGGAACCTCAAGCCGGGATGTAACCCTGGCTGCGAGACTGACACTTGATAAAACCGTGGAAACCGAGCATCTGACCAACATCTGCCCGCTGCTCGACGCATTAAAGGAAATTCAGCCGGAAGAGGAAAAAGAGGAGCGCTGGAGAGCAGAACGGGAGCAGATGTGGGAAGAAAAGGAAGCAGAAATCCCGCTGCTGTTCCTGGACGAAAAAGGTCTGATCCACGATGGAAAGAGTGCCGAAGAAATGTATAAAATTCTGAAATTCGGAAAAACAAATGCAGCAGAAGCAAAGGAATGCGATGCCAACGGCTTTGAATTTGAAGCAGAAACAACAGAAGCGAAAGAGGATGCCGGAAACTGCAGATGTGGAGCGGGACAGGCGAAATGGGAAGAAAGACGGCGCGAGGCAATGGAAAAAGCCGCCGAACTCGTTCAGAAGCTGACACCGGAAGAAAAAACGGCGCTTGTCTGCGGCCGCAGCAGCAGCGGAAACAAAGAAATCATCGGAGCCGCTGCCGTTACCGTACCGGGTGCAGCCGGGGAGACAACCGCCTCCTTGCTGGAAAAATACGGTGTTGCCAATGTCATTCTGGCTGACGGGCCGGCAGGCATCCGCATCACCTCCCATTATCAGAAAAATCCGTCGGACGGCAGTGTTTACAAAATGAACATGTATCAGCGTCTCGAGAACCGTATTTTTGGAACCGAATTCCTCCACACCGACGGAGAAGATTATTATCAGTACTGCAGTGCGATCCCGGTCGGAACGCTTCTGGCGCAGACATTCGACACAGAGCTTCTCGAGGAAGTAGGCCGCATGATCGGCGCAGAGCTGGAGGAGTTCGGCGTGACCCTCTGGCTTGCACCCGGCATGAACATCCACCGCAATCCGCTCTGCGGACGCAACTTCGAATACTATTCTGAGGATCCGCTTGTCAGCGGAAAAATGGCGGCAGCCCTCACAAGAGGCGTCCAGAGCCGGTACGGGGTCGGAACGACCATCAAACATTACGCCTGCAACAATCAGGAAGAAAACCGCCGCGGCGTATCGAGCATCATTTCCGAGCGCGCCCTGCGTGAGATTTACCTGAAGGGCTTCGAAATTGCAATCAAGGAATCCCAGCCAAAGGCGATCATGACCTCCTACAACAAGGTAAACGGTGTCCACACCGCCAACAGCTACGGTCTGTGCACAACCGCTGCAAGAAAGGAATGGGGCTTTGCCGGCATCATCATGACAGACTGGACCACAACAAACGCCGACGGAGGCTCCTCTGCCGCAAAATGCATCGCTGCCGGAAACGATCTTGTGATGCCGGGAACCGACACCGACCGCCGCGAAATCCTAGATGCGCTGAGTGCCGAAAATGACCAGTATCTCGAGGAAAAAGACCTGACCGCCTGTGCCCAGAGAATCCTGGAAATGATTTTTACTTCCAATTCATATGAATAATGCGGCGTTTTCAGGGATAAAATAACATCAGAAATAGCTGCCGCCCCTTCGCAAAGCAAAATTTCCCATGCGGGCTTTGAATGTTACAGTTCGCTGAGATGCAGTGAACTGTAACATTCAAATAGTTGGGCAATTTCACGATTGAAATTTCCCATAACATGTATTAGAATATAAATGATATCAATAAATACGAGGACGTGAAAAGAATGTCAGGATTAAGTAACACACAATATTTTAAAGTAAAAACAGAGCCGGAGATTCAGGTAAAAGAGGTACTCGAAACCGTTTACAACGCCATGGTAGAAAAAGGGTATAATCCAGTCAACCAGATCGTAGGCTATATCATGTCAGGCGACCCGACGTACATCACAAGCTTTAAGGGAGCCAGAAGCCTGATCATGAAAGTAGAGCGTGATGAACTGGTAGAGGAACTGTTAAAAGAGTACATCAAAAATGAATCCTGGAAGTGAGCGTAATTACTATGAGAATAATGGGATTAGATTACGGCTCAAAAACAGTAGGGGTGGCAGTCAGCGACGCCCTGGGTCTTACTGCGCAGGGAATCGAAATTGTCCGCAGAAAATCGGAGAATAAGCTGCGTCAGACGCTGGCCCGGATTGAAGAGATAGCAAAAGAGTACGGCGTGGAAAAAATCGTACTCGGCTTCCCGAAACATATGAACAACGACATCGGAGAGCGGGCCGAAAAATCTCTCGAGTTCAAAGAAATGCTGGAGAGACGGACAGGCCTGCCCGTTGTTATGTGGGACGAGCGGCTGACAACGGTCGAAGCAGACCGCACCATGATGGAAACCGGAATCCGCAGGGAAAACCGCAAGGAGTACGTAGATATGATTGCAGCTGTTTTTATCCTGCAGGGATATCTGGACTATCTTTCCCATCAGAAGGAATCACAGGAAAACTGAACAAAGGAATATTGTATGGAAAAAATAACATTTGTAACAGATGATGGCGGCAAAGAAGAATTTTACGTGGAGGAGCAGACCAGAATCAACGGAGTCAACTATATTCTGGTATCCGATTCAAAGGACGACGAGGCAAATGCCTATATTCTGAAGGATATCTCCACCGACACCGACGCAGAGGCAGAGTATGTTATGGTAGAAGACGACACCGAATTCGATGCCGTTTCCGGCGTATTTGCTTCCATGTTGGATGACGAGGCAGACATCACCTATTGAACCAGCCGTTTTGAAGCCATACCGGGACGCAGACGAAGCGGGACCGGGACAGCGCTTTAAAGGGCAAATCCTGCAGGTGCGGGACATGCTCCATCAGCCTGAAGTGACGCTCAGGGGATGCGTGCGTGAAGCCGTACCGGTAACGGAATCGTTTGGAAAACATGCGCGGAGGTGCTATTTGAAAAAGAATAATGGAAGTAAACTAAAAATTATACCGCTTGGCGGTCTGGAACAGATCGGTATGAACATCACCGTTTTCGAGTATGAGGACAGTATCATCGTCGTAGACTGCGGACTTGCATTCCCGGAAGACGACATGCTCGGTATCGACCTGGTCATCCCGGATGTAACGTATCTGAAAGAAAACATCGACAAAGTCAAAGGCTTCGTCATCACCCACGGCCACGAGGACCATATCGGAGCCCTGCCTTACATCTTAAAAGAAGTGAACGTGCCGGTCTACGCCACCAAACTGACGATTGGCCTGATCGAAAACAAATTAAAGGAGCACAACCTGCTCCGCACCACAAAACGGAAAATCATCAAACACGGACAGTCCATCAACCTGGGCGCATTCCGCATTGAGTTTATCAAAACAAACCATAGTATTGCAGATGCAGCAGCACTGGCAATCTACTCCCCGGCTGGCATCATCGTCCATACAGGAGACTTCAAAGTCGACTACACACCAGTCTTTGGTGATGTCATCGACCTGCAGAGATTCGCAGAGATCGGAAAGAAAGGCGTTCTGGCACTGATGTGCGACAGTACCAATGCAGAGCGGCCTGGCTTTACCATGTCCGAGCGGACCGTAGGAAAGACGATCGACGGCCTGTTTGCCGAGCATCAGAATTCCCGAATCATCATCGCAACCTTCGCATCGAACGTCGACCGTGTGCAGCAGATCATCAACTCTGCTTATAAATACGGCCGTAAAGTTGTCATCGAAGGCCGCAGTATGGTCAACATCATCTCCATCGCGCAGGAGCTGGGCTACATCAATATCCCGGAAAATACCCTGATCGATGTGGAGCAGATGAAAAACTACACCGGCGAGCAGCTTGTCCTGATCACCACCGGAAGCCAGGGCGAGTCCATGGCAGCACTGTCCCGTATGGCGGCACACCTGCACAAAAAGATCTCGATCCTGCCGGGCGACACCGTGATCTTCAGTTCCCACCCAATCCCGGGAAATGAAAAAGCCGTTTCGAACGTCATCAACGAACTGTCTGCACAGGGTGCCAACGTCGTATTCCAGGACGTTCACGTATCCGGACATGCCTGCCAGGAGGAAATCAAGCTGATCTACTCCCTGGTAAAACCGAAATACGCGATCCCGGTACACGGCGAATACCGCCACTTAAAAGCACACGCAGAAGTAGCACAGAGCCTCGGCATCCCGAAAGAGAACATCTTCCTCATGTATTCCGGTGATGTCATGGAACTCGATGAGGACGGCGCAGCAGTAACTGGCAAAGTCCACACCGGAGCCATCATGGTCGACGGACTCGGCGTTGGTGATGTAGGAAATATCGTCCTGCGTGACCGCCAGCATCTGTCCGAGGACGGAATCATGGTCGTTGTACTGACTCTCGAAAAGAGAACAAACCAGCTTCTGGCCGGCCCGGATATCGTATCCCGCGGTTTCGTCTATGTACGCGAATCCGAGGATTTGATGGGCGAGGCAAGAGAAGTTGTAGAAGAGGCACTGGATGGCTGCCTTTCCAAAAATATCTCCGACTGGGGCAAGATCAAATCCACGATCAAAGATGCCCTCGGCGATTATGTATGGAAGAAAACAAAGAGAAGACCGATGATCCTTCCGATCATCATGGAGGCATAAATACCATGGACAAAGTAACAGAATGTCTGGATGCGCTCATCGAAGAAATGAGGGAGAGCAGGGCATATCAGAATTACTTGTGGATGGAAGAGGAACTTGAAAAAGACCCGGACTTAAAAAGCCGGGTCGACGACTATCGAATCCGCAACTACCGACTGCAGCAGTCCGAAAACGTAGACTTTTACGATGCGGTAGATTCCCTGGAGCGGGATTCCTACGCACTCCGCAAAAGCGAGAAGGCAAACGCTTATCTTGAGGCGGAGCTTGAGGTCTGTAAGATGGTACAGAAGGTGCAGGACCGTATTTCAGAAGAAATCCGCATCGGCGTACCGGAAATCTAAAACCGAAAATCAAAAGGAGAGCGCCCATGTCCGAAAAGAAAAGGGATGCCGGATACCACGCAGCGCTGACAGGTGCGAAAGGAACCGTGCGCCTGCTCATTTACGTCTGCGTAATTCTTGTGATCATTCTAGTAGCGAAAACTTCATATCAGTTTGGACATGACGTGTTTGCTGAGGAGCCAGTCGCATCCAGAGGAAAAGGAAAGGAAGTCACCGTACAGGTGCGTTCCGGCATGGAGGCGAAAGAACTTGGCGAACTCCTGAAAGACAACGGACTGATCGACGAAAGCCTTCTGGTTTTCGAAGTCCAGTACCGCCTGTCCGGCTACTACGGCGGCATCAAGGACGGTTCCTACGTGCTGAACACCGCGCAGACCGTCGATGAAATGCTGGAAATTCTGGCGGGCGTCAACACCGAAGGACAGCCGTCCGCGGAATAACGCACGTTTGCAAAACAAGAGGAATCTTACATGATAATAGACGAACGAATGGTAACCTACATCAATTCCCTGGACACCGGCCACACCCCGTTTCTGGAAAATCTGGAGCGGACGGCCAAACAGGACCGGGTGCCGATCATTCGCCGTGAAATGCAGAGCTTTTTAAAAGTATTCTTAAAGATGAAACAGCCAAAGAGAATCCTGGAGGTAGGAACTGCCGTAGGATTCTCTGCTGTTTTCATGGCACAGTACGGTGAAGCGGACGCAGAGATTACCACAATAGAAAATTACGAAAAACGCATCCCGATCGCACGGGAGAACTTCGAAAAATCCGGCTTTGCCGACCGCATCACGCTGATCCCGGGAGACGCTGCAGAAGTCTTAAAAACCCTGGACGGCCCGTACGATTTTATCTTTATGGACGCCGCTAAGGGACAGTACATCCACTTCCTGCCGGAAGTCCTGCGTGTCCTCGACAAGAACGGCGTACTGATCACCGACAACGTGCTGCAGGACGGCGACATCATCGAATCCCGCTTCGCCGTGGAACGCCGGAACCGCACGATCCACAAACGGATGCGGGAATACTTATTTGAACTGACACACAATGAAGGGCTGCTGACATCGGTCGTGCCGCTGGGAGATGGAATCGCGATCACGATGAAAAGCCATGAGAAGAGAGAGGAAACAACATGAGAAAACCGGAATTACTGGTTCCAGCCAGCAGTCTGGAAGTATTAAAAGTAGCAGTGATCTTCGGCGCAGATGCCGTATATATCGGCGGAGAAGTCTTCGGACTTCGGGCGAAGGCGAAGAACTTTTCGATGGAAGATATGAAAGAAGGTGTGGAGTTTGCGCATGCGCATGGAGTGAAAGTGTATGTCACCGCGAATATTCTGGCACATAACCAGGATCTGGAGGGCGTGCGCGCTTACTTTGCCGAATTAAAAGAGATCGGGCCGGATGCACTCATTATTTCGGATCCGGGAGTGTATCGGATTGCGATGGAAGTGTGCCCGGAGATTGAGCGGCATATCAGTACACAGGCGAATAATACGAACTATGGAACGTATCAGTTCTGGTATGAACAGGGGGCGAAGCGCGTCGTGACAGCGCGGGAGCTGTCGCTGGCGGAGATTAAAGAGATTCGGGAGCATATTCCGGAGGAGATGGAGATCGAGACGTTTATTCATGGGGCGATGTGTATTTCTTACTCGGGAAGATGTCTGCTGTCCAATTATTTCACGGGAAGAGATGCGAACCAGGGGGCTTGTACCCATCCGTGCCGATGGAAGTATGCGGTCGTGGAAGAGTCCAGACCGGGGGAGTATCTGCCGGTGTATGAGAATGAGAGAGGAACGTATATCTTTAACTCGAAAGACCTTTGTATGATTGAGCATATCCCGGATTTGCTGGATGCGGGGATTGACAGTTATAAGATTGAAGGAAGAATGAAGACGGCGCTGTATGTGGCGACGGTGGCCAGGACGTATCGGAAGGCGATTGATGATTATCTGGAGAGCCCTAAGAAGTATGAGGAGAATATGGAGTGGTATCGGGATCAGATCTCGAACTGTACGTACAGGCAGTTTACTACGGGATTTTTCTATGGAAAGCCGGATCATGAGAGCCAGATTTATGATAGTAATACGTATGTGAAGGAGTATACGTATCTGGGGATTGTTGGGGAGAAAAATGAAAAAAGCAGATATGCGATTGAGCAGAGGAATAAGTTTTCGGTTGGGGAAGAGATTGAAGTGATGAAACCGGATGGGGAGAATGTCTGCGTTACGGTGAAGGGGATCTGGGATGAGGAAGGGAACCAGATGGAGAGTGCGCCGCATCCGAAGCAGAAATTGTGGATTGATCTTGGCGTGGAATTGGATAGGTTTGATATTTTGAGAAGGAAAGAAATGGAATAGGATAGGAAAATAAAAGGGGATTAGGAGCGTGTCATTTTCGAAAGGTTGCTAATCCTTTTTGCGCGAATAGAGATTATGTAAAGTAATGGTAATGATAAAAGAAACAAATAGGAAAAAGTTCGACATTCTGTGAAAAAAGGTGTTTCATAATGTTTACAAACTGGAGCAAATAAGCTAGAATGTACATGATATTATTGGACTAAGGCTAAATGCTGTTTTAATAGGCCATAAGTCACAAAAATATGGTAAGTATCATTACAAACGGAATGTATATGACTGGCAATGTCTACTCAACAAACCGTATTGACGTAGCATAGTCGAAAAGAACCTGTTTTGCACACTATATGGGTTGCTAAAGTTGGTTATATTTCACAGCTATATGAGCTATAAATGCCAGATACTTATACAAGACGCTGAACTTTTGGCCCATGTGGCACAAAATTGGCACATCTTTTTCAGAAGTTATGAGGAAATGGCGGAAAACAGGATAAAACAACAAAAATCCATGAGTTTATCATTAACGTCTGAAACTGCTGTTGAGTACACTATCTGACCCGCTAATGACACCTACATCATAACGGTTTGTTGAGTCATGAAAAATAGAGAAAAACAGATGATTTCTACTTCATAAAACAGCTGTTGAGCAGAGCATGTATGGTGATGATAAATACATGTTTTGTGCGGTGAGAGTGAATGATTTGTTCATGGCGAACAGTGGATGGTGAGAATTGGACTGGATGATATATACAGTTTTAACAAAACTCATGCGCCGACAGGGGTCGATTCAACAATCCAACACTTAGAAAAACATCATTGCAGGGTATACGGGGTTCGACCGTACAAATCAACACTTCGGCTATAGAGAAATAGAAACGAGTGTACTCAACGGATGTTTTATGGAGTAGAAAACAAGGAAAATATGATTGCTGGGGTAATTGGATACGACAGTATAAGAAAACACTTAGCCGAGTGTGGTTATCACACAGTGGAAATTAGAGAGAAATGCCATCCATATGGATGTGTACATAGAAAATTAGAGGATATGCCCGATGAGGGCCGGAGGAGTAAATAACATGAAGAATTACAAAATCGCCGTTGCGGGTACTGGTTATGTGGGATTATCCATTGCCACCTTGCTTTCCCAGCACCACCAGGTAACCGCAGTTGATATTGTTCCGGAGAAAGTTGAGCTGATCAACAATCGAAAGTCTCCGATTCAGGATGACTATATCGAGAAGTATCTCGCAGAAAAGGAATTGAACCTGACCGCAACTCTGGATGCAAAGGCTGCATACTCTGATGCGGACTTTGTTGTAATAGCGGCCCCTACGAACTACGATAGCCACACCCAGCACTTTGACACATCTGCAGTCGAAGCTGTGATTAAACTGGTTATGGAATATAACCCGGATGCCATTATGGTTATCAAGTCCACCATCCCTGTGGGCTACACCGCATCCGTGCGTGAGAAGTTCGGCAGCAAGAACATCATCTTCAGCCCGGAATTTTTAAGAGAGAGCAAAGCTCTTTATGACAACCTGTATCCTTCTCGTATTATTGTCGGCACTGATTTAAGTGATGAGCGGTTGGTAGAAGCAGCCCACGAGTTTGCTGGTCTGCTGCAGGAAGGCGCTATCAAGGAGAACATCGACACCCTGTTCATGGGCTTCACCGAGGCAGAGGCAGTCAAATTGTTTGCCAATACATATCTGGCCCTGCGCGTGGCTTACTTTAACGAACTGGACACCTATGCAGAGAGCAAGGGCTTGAACACCCAGCAAATCATCGATGGTGTCTGCCTTGATCCTCGTATCGGCAGCCACTACAATAACCCGTCCTTCGGTTACGGCGGATACTGCCTGCCCAAAGACACTAAACAGCTGCTGGCTAACTATGCTGATGTGCCGGAGAATCTAATCGAAGCTATTGTGGAATCCAACCGTACCCGTAAAGACTTCATCGCTGACCGTGTTTTGAAGCTGGCTGGTTATTACGGCTATGATGCAGAAAACGAGTTTGATGAGGATAAAGAGAAGAAGGTAACGATCGGTGTTTACCGTCTGACCATGAAGAGCAACAGTGACAATTTCCGCCAGAGCTCCATTCAGGGTGTTATGAAGCGTATCAAGGCTAAGGGGGCAACAGTTGTGATTTATGAGCCGACGCTGAAAGACGGCGAGACATTCTTCGGATCAGTAGTGGTTAATGATTTGGCTAAGTTTAAGGACATGAGCAACGCAATCATTGCAAACCGGTATAGTAAAGATCTTGATGATGTGAAAGAGAAAGTTTACACCAGAGATATTTTCCAGAGAGACTAAGAAAATGCGCAGAAGATGAGGGAATAGATTATGGATATTAAAAAGGAATATGAGCGTTGGCTGGCAAATGCAACCGCAGACGCGGATGTTGCCGCCGAACTGAAAACGCTGGATGATACAAAAATTGAAGATGCTTTTTACCGTGACCTCGCCTTTGGCACGGGTGGTCTGCGTGGTGTCATCGGTGCAGGCACCAACCGCATGAACATCTATACTGTGGCAAAAGCTTCTCAGGGTTTGGCTGACTATTTGAAGAAGAACTTTGCAGAGCCGTCTGTAGCAATCGGCTATGACAGCCGTATCAAGAGCGATGTGTTCGCCAAGGTTGCCGCAGGCGTGTTTGCTGCCAATGGCGTTAAGGTCAATATCTGGACTGTCCTGATGCCGGTGCCGACTGTGTCTTTTTCGACCCGGTATCTGCACACCTCTGCCGGTGTCATGGTAACTGCATCCCACAATCCCAGCAAGTACAACGGCTATAAGGTCTACGGTGACGATGGTTGCCAGATCACCACCGAAGCCGCTGCGGAGATCCTGGCCGAGATCGAAAAGCTCGACATCTTTGCGGATGTGAAGACCAGTGACTTTGAAACAGGCGTGGCAAACGGCAGCATCCGCTACATCCCGGATGAGGTCTATACCGCCTTTGTCGAGCAGGTCAAGAACCAGTCCGTACTGTTTGGCGAAGAGGTCAACAAGGATGTGGCTATCGTGTACAGTCCGCTGAATGGCACCGGGCTGAAGCCTGTGACCCGTACCTTAAAAGAAATGGGTTATACCAACATCACTGTGGTCAAAGAGCAGGAGCAGCCGGACGGCAACTTCCCGACCTGCCCGTATCCCAACCCGGAGATCAAGGAAGCAATGGCACTGGGTATGGAATATGCCAAGAAGTGCAACGCTGACCTGTTGCTGGCAACTGACCCGGATTGTGACCGTGTAGGTATTGCCGTTAAAAACAAAGCAGGCGAGTATGAACTGTTGTCTGGTAACCAGACTGGTATGCTGCTGCTGGACTACATTTGTAGCCAGCGTATGAAGCATGGCAAGATGCCTGCTGACCCTGTGATGGTTAAAACTATCGTCACGATGGATATGGGTGAGCAGATTGCTACTAACTATGGCCTGCGCACCATCAATGTGCTGACTGGTTTTAAGTTCATCGGTGAGCAGATCGGCAAACTGGAGCAACAGGGCAAGGCTGACAGTTATGTGTTTGGTTTTGAGGAAAGCTATGGCTATCTGACCGGTTCCTATGTTCGTGACAAGGACGGCGTGGACGGTGCCTACATGATCTGCGAAATGTTCAGCTACTATGCGACCAAGGGCATCAGCCTGCTGGATAAGCTGGACGAGCTGTACAAGACCTACGGCTACTGCCTGAATACCCTGCACAGCTACGAGTTTGATGGCAGTGCAGGTTTTGCCAAGATGCAGAGCATCATGCAGGCATTCCGCGGCGGCATTAAAGAGTTTGGCAGCAAGAAGGTCGTTAAGCTGCTGGACTATGCGCCGGGTCTGGATGGTCTGCCCAAGTCTGATGTGTTGAAGTTCCTGCTAGAAGATAACTGTTCCATTGTGGTGCGTCCTTCCGGTACGGAACCGAAACTCAAGACCTATATCTCTGTCAGCGCAGAGAATAAAGAAGCGGCCGAAAAGGTGGAAGCAGAGATTCGTAAGAGTGCTGAAGAGAACTTGAAGTAAAGAGTAGAGGAGAAAAACAAAATGAATATTATTTTACTTTCCGGTGGTTCTGGTAAGCGTCTTTGGCCCCTTTCCAATGATGTGCGCAGTAAACAGTTCATCAAGCTGTTCAAAAATGATGACGAGTATGAGTCTATGGTGCAGCGTGTGTATCGCCAGATCACCACTGTGGATGCTGATGCAAAGATTACCATTGCAACGAGTAAATCACAGGCAAGCGCCATCAAAAACCAGCTGGGCGAGAAGGCTTCTATTTGTGTAGAGCCTTGCCGCCGCGATACATTCCCTGCCATCGCACTGGCTGCAGCCTATCTCCACGATGAGTTGGGTGTGGCAGAGAGTGAAGCTGTTGTTGTTTGCCCGGTGGATCCGTATGTGGATAATACCTATTACGAAGCTGTTAAGACTCTGCAAGAGCTGGCAGAGCAGGGTGGAGCAAACTTGACTCTGATGGGCATTGAGCCGACCTATCCTAGTGAGAAGTACGGTTACATTATCCCGGAAAGCGGCGAAAATGTCAGCAAGGTTAAGGAATTCAAGGAAAAGCCGGATGTGGAAACCGCTAAGAAATATCTGGCTCAGAGTGCGCTGTGGAATGCAGGTATCTTTGCATTTAAACTGGGATATCTGCTGGACAAAGCACACAGCATGATCGACTTTGAGGATTATCGCGATCTGTTCAATAAATATGATACCCTAACCAAGATCAGTTTCGACTATGCTGTGGTCGAGAAAGAGTCCAGCATTCAGGTTCTGCGTTACAGCGGTGACTGGAAGGATGTCGGCACATGGAACATGATGGCCGAAGTCATGGCAGATAAGACGAAGGGCAAAGCCATCCTGGACGAAACCTGCGAGAACACCAATGTGGTGAATGAGCTGAATATCCCAATTCTTTGCATGGGCTGTAAGGACATGATTGTTGCAGCCAGTGGTGATGGCATTCTGATTGCTGATAAAGAACGCAGCGGTTATATGAAGCCTTATGTGGAAAAAATCGAGACTGAGGCAATGTATGCCGAGAAGTCTTGGGGGACTTATACGGTTATTGATGTGCAACCGGGTTCCATGACGGTTAAGGTTTCCATGAGAGCTGGCGAGCATATGACCTACCATATGCATAACTACCGTGAGGAAGTGTGGACGGTCGTTTCTGGTAAGGGTAAGGCAATTGTTGACGGCATGGAGCAGGTACTCCGCACTGGTGATGTAATTACTATTGCGGCAGGCTGCAAGCACACTGTTGAGGCTATTACTGCACTGGATATGATTGAAGTTCAGCTCGGTGAAGAAATCAGCGTCACAGATAAGATTAAATTTCCGATGGAATAAAAACAGTGGGAGACAGAGTAATGGAAATCATGAAATTGATTCCGACGGGTAAAGATTATTTGTGGGGTGGTACTCGGCTTCGGGAAGAATATGGTAAAAAGATTGATTTAACGCCATTAGCAGAAACTTGGGAGTGTTCGGTTCATCCGGACGGCCCAAGTTATGTGGCAAATGGTACATATAAAGGAAAAACACTGGCTGAAGTGTTGAAAGAACATCCAGAATACCTCGGTACAAAAGTAGAAAACGGTGAATTGCCTGTGCTGGTGAAATTCATCGATGCCAAGAAAGATCTCTCAGTACAAGTTCATCCTAGTGATGAGTATGCGAGAGAACACGAAGGTGACAATGGTAAGACCGAGATGTGGTATGTCATCGATGCTGATGAAGGAGCCAGTCTGATTTATGGTTTTCAGCATGAAGTAACGGAGAAAATTCTCCGGAAAGCAGTCGAGACTGGAACGCTGGGTAAGCATCTGCAAAAGGTTCCAGTCCACAAAGGCGATACCTACTTTGTTCCGGCGGGGACTGTGCACGGTATTGGTAAGGGCATTCTGGTGGCTGAGATTCAGGAAAGTTCTAATGTGACTTATCGTGTCTACGATTATGACCGTGTGGATAAGAACGGTAAAAAACGAGAGCTGCATTTTGATAAGGCTGTTCAGGTCATGAACATGAGTGCTGCACCAGATGTCAGGCAGAAACCAAGAATGGTGAAGTACTATTCTGGCTGTTCTCGTGAAATACTCTGCCGTTGCAAATATTTTGAAACAGAAAGAATACAAGTAACGAAAGGCTTTGCATTCTCTGTTATGGATGCATCTTTTCAGGTGTTAATGTGCCTGGATGGATATGGTGAAGTGCAGACGATGGATGCGGAACAGAAGCCGATGCGATTCAGCAAGGGTGAAACACTCTTTTTACCAGCTGGATTGGGTAGATGCCTGGTTGTTGGTGATGCAGAGCTGATTAAAGTTCGGTGCTAACAGGCTTGTGGTGAGGTGGATAAATGTCAAGAATGAAGTTTATGAATACAGAGATTGATAACTTGACAATGCAGGAAACGCTGCAGGCTATTGATCGTCTGATTCAAGAGGATAGAAGTGCATATGTGGTAACACCGAATGTGGATCATATTGTACAGCTTGAAACAAGTAAAGAATTACAGGCGGTTTATGAAAATGCGTCATTGATTCTGACGGATGGTAAACCACTGTTGTGGATCGCCAAATGGTATGGAACACCGATTAAAGAGAAAATTTCAGGATCGGATTTGTTCCCACTCTTGTGTGATATGGCTGCGAAAAAAAGATATAAGATGTTCTTTTTAGGTGCGGCTGAAGGTGTAGCTGCAAAAGCGGCGGAAAATCTATCAAATAAATTTAAAGGATTACAGGTTGTTGGTACATATTCTCCGCCATTCGGTTTTGAAAAAAATCAGGATGAGATGGATAAAATTAAATCCATGATAAAAGAGGTTGCCCCGCACATTTTGATTGTTGGTCTAGGCTGCCCGAAACAGGAAAAGTTCATGTACCACCACTGTAAAGAACTCGGAGTACCAATTTCCTTTGGATTGGGTGCCAGCTTTGACTTTGAAGCAGGTAATATCAAAAGAGCACCTCGTTGGATGTCCAATCATGGCTTAGAGTGGCTTTTTAGAATAACACAAGATCCAAAGCGCATGGCAAAACGCTACCTGGTAGATGATCGAAAGATTCTTGGTTTAGCAATTAAGTATAGAAAATAGGTGGATAAATGGACTTAGTAACAATAATCACACCCGTTTATAATGGCGAAAAATACTTGCAACGCTATTTTGCGCAGATAAATGCGATTGGGTATAAAAATTTACAGATAATCGTTGTTAACGATGGAAGTAAAGATGAAACATCAGAAATCGTACAAAAATATGCAGAGGAAGATAGCAGAATAGAATTCATCGATAAAAAAGTGAATGAGGGTGTCAGCAGCGCAAGAAATGATGCATTAAAAAGGGCCAAAGGAACGTTTTGTTTCTTTTTCGATTGTGATGATACTTTTGATGCACAAATTGTTGAAAAATGCGTAGCGAAAGTAAAATCTGATACAGACACTGTTTGCTATAATTATGCATCAGTACGCAGAAATGGAAGCGTAGCTGAACATAAGTTTTCCTATTTGAAACGTCAATATAATAAAAAGGAAATTCTGGAACAGGTACTGCCAAATTCCTTTGGAACATCGATAGCAGATTTAAAGGGATACCTTTCAGGCAAGCGAGGAATGCGCCAGGGAAAGGAACTAAATGGGCCATGGCGTATGATGTATTCACTTAAGATAATCCGAGAGGAAAATATCTTTTTCCGAAAAGATTTGCGTGTTGGTGAAGACACGATTTTCACTAACAAATATCTGGCAGTAGCGGATGTGATTTATACGATAGATGAGCCGCTGTATTATCTCCACAACAACGACGGGTCAGCGATAGAAGCATATAATCTTGATGTCAATCGAATGATTTCAGGGAAGTTGCAGCTTATCCGAGCGAAAGATGAATTAAGTAATGAACTGCAACAGATGGGCATGGATACATATGAGCTGTGGGGGGGGGAGTACATACTTTCTTCCGTTCAAATTGGCTATGCTCTAGCGAAGGATAAAAAATTATCAATTGCTGAAAAATGTAAGGCTTTGAAAAGTTACCATTTGAATTCTATAGTTAGGAACCAATGGAACCGTCTGAAAACAAAAGATATTATTGAAACAAAAAGCATTAAGGCAATTCCGGTTTTCTTATTAAAAATAAACTGGATAGCTATTACAGAATTGATGCTCATCCTGTTTTGTAAAATGGGATTTAAAATCAGCTGAGAAAGGGCAGAGATGAAAGTATTAATAGATTTGACTTCTCTTGCAGATAACTTTTCTGGAATTGAGCGATTTGCACTTAGTATTACGAAAGAATTGATTTCGGATCAGAGCAGAAGTGATATTGAATATATACTCGTTTTCAAAAATGAGATACATAAAGATTTTTCTGCGGAGCAGAACAATGTTAGAAAAATTATTGTAAGAGGAAAGAATAAACTGATTTTTAATCAGTTGCAGTTACCATTAAAACTAACAACTATAAAAGCAGATTACTACTTTTTTCCGGCGTTCCCAGCACCATTTTTCTTTTTTAACAGAAATGCAATAAGTGCAATTCATGATGTTGGGTGTTGGGATTGTCCAAGTAAAAATAAAAGGTACATGACTCTCTATTTTAAGCTCATGTACAGAAAAGCTGCGCTTGGGCATAAGAAAGTCGTTACGGTGTCGCAGTTCTCTAAGGATAGAATTTCAAAGATTTTGAAAAAAAATCCTGAAGAGATTGCCGTTATTTATGATGGTTTATCGGATTGCTTTGCGAACTTTTACTATGATAAAGAACAAGACATGAAGGCAAAAGAGGCCTACGGACTTCCAGAAGGGTATATTCTCTGTCTCTCGACATTAGAGCCGAGAAAGAATATGAGACTTTTGGTAGAGGCATTTAGTGAACTGATTAAAGAAAAGAAAATTAATACCAACCTAGTTCTAGCCGGAAGAAAAGGCTGGTTGATGGATGATTTGCTTTCCAATCTGGATAAAGAAATTGTTAATCGAATTCATTTCACTGGATTTGTGGATGATGACTTATTGCCGTATGTGTATAGGAATGCACAGGTATTCGTTTTTCCCTCAGTATATGAGGGATTCGGGGTGCCTCCAATCGAAGCGATGTCTATGGGAATTCCGGTAATCTCCTCGGATGCAGCTTCATTACCAGAGGTTTTGGGTAACGCAGCTTATTATTTTGAAAATCGCAATTTGAAAGATTTGAAGAAACAGATTGTAACCGTCATGAATCTTCCAGAGGAGAAAATTGATATGACGAAAAAGGCTGGGGTTGAACAAGCACAGTTATTTAGTTGGAAAACCGAGGCCTTGAAGCTAAGAGATACTTTGTTTGTATGATGGGGGATGAGTAAATGCGAATTGGCATAGATGCAAGACCTTTAATTTCAGAATCCCCTTCTGGAATTGGTATTTATTTACTGGAGATACTAAGAAATTTTGAGAAAAATGAAAACACTACATATATTCTTTACACAAACGAGCCGATCAGAAATCAAGATCCAGTGCTTGCTGGATTTGAGAAGCGTGTAGTTAGTGGAAAAATTGGAACGTTCACTGTATGTTTTGGTTTAGATAAAGCATTAAAGGCGGATAAAATAGACGAATTTTGGGGGACAGAACATATGCTGCCCCTTTTTGTACATGGTGTAAAAAAGGTCTTAACCGTACATGATTTGGCACTGTTGATTGATCCAAAATGGGGGAGCAGGAAAAATGCCATTATGCAAAATATTTTCTGCCGTCTTTCTTGTAAACGGGCAGACAAGATAATCGCAGTTTCAGAAGCTACGAAAAAGGATATTGTTTCATTATTATCAATTGACGCAAGTAGAATTACGGCAATTCTAAATGGGGGGGGGTACGGCGAGTATATAACTCCCTCTGATGAAGAATGCAGAAAAATTAAGAAGAGATTTGAAATAGAAACCGAGCCATTCTTTGCGTATACTGGTAATATTGAGCCAAGAAAAAATATTGTTACGATTTTAAAGGCGTTTGAAATAGCTTGTGACAGGTTGGATAAAACTATATCGCTTGTTTTAGCAGGAAAATTGAGTTGGAGAACACAGCCTATTATAGAAGCGATAGAGCAAAATAAATACAAAGATCGAATTCATCTGCCGGGATATATTTCAGAAGAAGAAAAGAAATACCTAATGCACAATGCATGCGCATTTGTATTCCCATCTAATTATGAGGGGTTTGGAATTCCGATAGTAGAAGCAATGTCTTGTGGTGGCATAGTTATTACTGCGGACAATTCCTCTCTAAAAGAAGTTGGCGGAAAAGCTGCTTTTTATGTACAAAAAACAGATGAGGTGTCGCAATTGGCAGATAGAATGGTGCAGTGCTTTAATCTGTCAGATGCCGAAAGAAAGAAATTAACGGTGGATGGAGAAAGCTGGGCAGCACAATTTAGTTGGGAAAAGTGTGCCCATGAAACACAAGCAGTGTTAGAGCAAGGTTAAAAACAAATCTCTCCTTAATTACATGTTTAAGGAGAAATTATCGATGAAGAGAATTGTTTTTAACGGATGCTGGGTAGGAACAAATGTTGTTGGAGTCAGTAGATATGCTTATAACATAATAAAAGAGTTGGATAAATTGCTTGATGGCTCTAAGGATAAGTATTATGTGGAGTTACTCGTTCCAGCTGATGCTGTTGAGTGTGATTTAGGCTTTAACAATATCACGATAGTGAAGAGAGGCCAATGTACTGGAAAAGTAAATAAAATCTTTTGGGAACAAGTGGTTTTTCCACATTATGTAAAAGAAACTAAAGGGGTTGGCGTTGATTTAACGCTGAGCATTCCGGTGCATGGGATAAAATATATTGCTATCCATGATTGCATATATGAAAGCTTTCCAGAAAACTATAAAGGGCACGAACTTCACCGAGCACTATATATGTGGAAAGTAAAGAAGGTTACAAGGCAAGAGAAAGTTCAAATAATAACGGTCAGTAATGAGTCTAAGAAGGAAATTGTTAAATATTATAATGTTGCACCTAACAGAATAACTGTAATTGGTAACGGTTGGGAGCACATGAAGGACATTACCTCAGATGAGCGAGTGTTTGAAAAATGTAAAATTGATGATAAGAAACCGTATTTCTTCGCACTGGGTTCAAAATATAAACACAAAAATCTGATATGGATTTTGAATGCTGCGAAAAAGAATCCTAAATACAATTTTGTTTTGACAGGGAATGATTCTTTTTCAAAAGAGTCTGAGGAATTGAATCGGGAAAAAGTAGATAATGTTATATTTACCGGCTTTGTGTCTGACGGAGAAATGAAAGCATTAATGCTTAATTGTGTGGCTTTGATACAGCCGTCGCTTTATGAAGGGTTTGGAATTCCGCCGATTGAAGCTTTAAGCCTGGGGAAAAAAGTAATTGTTTCAAGGGCGTGTTGCTTGCCAGAAATATATGAAGACGCTGCAATTTATATTGATCCTAATAATAGTGATGTAGATTTGGACCTTCTTATGAAAGAACACATTGGAGGTGCCAAGTGCATTTTGGAAAAGCATTCATGGAAGAAATCGGCAAAGGAAATGCTCAAATTGATTGGCAGTTGAGTAAGAGTAAGGGAGGAATTCGCTTTGAAAGTATTGATTATAAATTCTTTCTATGCACCAGATATTCGTGGTGGAGCAGAATACAGTGTGAAAAAACTTGCAGAAGGATTACAGATCAGAGGACACATAGTTCGTGTTTTATGCACGGGAGATTTTGACAAAGAAGAAATAATTGATGGCATTGAGATTGTTCGTTTCAGACCGTATGGCGCACACAAAGAGAAGAACATTCAGGATGTGCCACGGTGGCGAAGACTCTTGGGACATCTTCTGGATATATGGAATATTGGGAACCTGAAGCGTTTGTCTCAAGAAATTGATCGGTTCGCTCCGGATGTAATCAATACGAATAATTTGTATGGTATTACGCCAATTGTATGGAAGATTGCTAAAAAGAAAAAAATTCGGTTGGTTCATACAATCCGGGATTACTACCTGATGTGTCCTCTCGTCGCGATGTCGTGCAAAAAAACAAACGGAGAAAAATGTGTACATCCTGGACTTGGGTGTCAGCTGCATAGAAACTTAAATAGAATACATTCCAAATATGTTGATTGTGTAACGGCTCCTTCTGCATTGACGTTAAATGTGTTGCTTGATGATGGCTTTTTCAAAAATAGTGAAAAGAAAGTTATCGCAAATGCAACTGATTTTGACATTGATGCAGTGAAGAAAATCTTATCGGTTCGGGTAGCTGAAGTTGACAAACGGCAAGGAGTTTCGTTTGTATATCTTGGCACATTAAGCGAACAAAAAGGTATCCGTTGGATGATAGATTCATTTAAAGCTGTAGAGAATAAAGCATGTAAACTGTATATTGCAGGAAAAGGTGATTTGCAGAACTATGTCATAGAAGAAACCAAAAAAGATAACCGGATTGAATTTGTTGGTTTTCTGAATGAACAACAGGTTTCGCAGCTCCTTCAAAGTGCAGATGTTTTACTTTGTCCTTCACTGTGGGAAGAACCTTTTGGGCGTGTTGTGCTCGATGCCTATAAAAATGCAATGCCTGTAATTTGTAGCAATATGGGAGCATTACCTGAACTGGTCGAAGATGGACAGACAGGTTTTGTTGTTGAAGCAAGAAATCTTGAACAAATTAAAGATCGAATGACGTATTACATCAAAGATAAGAAGAGAATTATCCGGCATGCGGAGAATGGTGTTAATCAGCTTGAAAAATATACGATTGAGCACCAATTGGTCGAATTTGAAAAAATATATAAGGAATAAGGAGAGGAGAATAAAATGTCATTTACAATAAAGAAGCCAACTATGAAGTTGCCAATATATTGGATTTATATTCTTTTCTTATTACCTCCATTTCTTCTAAATAGATCAGATTTATCTATTATATGTGATTTATGGCACCTTGCGCAGCTGGTAATTGTATGTGTAATGTCGCTTTACTATTTTGTGAATTATAGAGCCAGAAACACTATAGTAAATGCAGTTTTATGCTATTATATTGTGGCAATAATATCAAGCTATTTAAATGGATATTCTATTAACACAATTAAATGGGATATTGCGAGTGATCTTGGTATTGTGTTGGTAATATATTTGCTATTCAATAAAAACAAAGAAAAAGCGCTGTATTATTTATCAAAAATTTTATGGCTGTATTTGCTTATTAATACATTGGTTATGCTCATATGGCCGAACGGTATTGCATCTGGGCGTATTGGCCAGATAGTTTGGTTCTTGGGCGGAAAGAATAATATAGTGCCATGGATTTTGATTGGTGGTGGATGCATAATACTCGATTCGTATGAACGAAACAAGAAAATGACTTTTATTACATATTTGAAATTAGCAATATGTAGTGTACAGGCTTTTTTATGTGATTCTTCCACAGCTGTGGTTGTTATGATTATTCTTTGGGGAATCTATTTGATTAATATTATAGTGAATAATCAAAAACTATTAAATTTCTTTATGGGTGGAAAACGCCTGTTTTTACTTGTTGCCATTGGATTTGTTTTTGTCGTTTTTTTTACAACTAGGTCAAATGTTTTGCAAGAATTTTCAGAATGGTTTGGAAAAGATATAACCTTTAATGGAAGAACTGGCATATGGATAGTAGCATTAAACTATATAAAGGATAATCCTTGGTTTGGAGCTGGTCCGGTTCTTGTTTTTGATATGGGATGGAGTGTGTATATGACACATGCCCATTGTTTGTATCTTAATATATGTGCCCATAATGGGATCATTGGACTGAGCTGTTTAATATATATATTATGGAATGTATTAAAGAATGCAAAAAAAATACCTCTTGTTGCTATATTTAGTCTGTTTTTATATTTAATAGGTTCCATTGTTGAGGTGTATTCATTGAATACGTTGCTTTTGTTCAGCATGGTTCTCAATTGCCTTGAACAGAAAAATAGTAGAACGTAAAAATAATATAGAATTGAACATCGTTAAGGATTCTAGTGTAACTTTGATAAAAAATATATTTCACATAAGAATTTTGAAAGGGAAAATAATGATACCTAAAACGATACATTATATTTGGTTGGGTGAAAATAAACCAAATGATCATGTAAAAAAATGTATGCAATCATGGCGTGTTCTTCAAGAGAGTGGTTGGAATATTAAGAAATGGGATGACCACAGTCTCCAACAGTTAAACCCGCCTAAAGTTGTGACTGCGGCACTTGAAAATAAAAAATATGCGTTTGCAGCCGATTGGCTAAGACTTTATGTTTTATATTTAGAGGGGGGGGGTATATCTCGACACAGATGTTGAAATAATTAAAAAGTTTGATGATCTTCTGACGGAAGATACAGCAATGCTTTTGGGCTATATTTTTGATGCGTCATTGGGAACAGCAGTTATAGGAGCTGAACCTGGAAATCAAGTGATTGGTGCATTACTAAAACAGTATGAAACAGCGGAGTATCAATATAAGCCTGAGACCCGAGATTTTAAAATAAAGTTTGAATTTATGCCGGAAATGTTTATGGTTAACAATAACGATATGTTTACCGCGTATTTTCTGAAAAATGTTAAGGGATTTGCATTGACTGGGAAAAAATGCCGATGCGGTGATGATGGGAAAATCCATATTTATCCTAAAGAGTATTTTGAAGGCTATTCAATGCACTTTAAGAATAATTACTCAATACATCATTGCTTTGGAAGTTGGCGTTATTTTGAAAACGAGAATGAAAAACATGATGAAAGTATACTTCGAAACTATTTAAAAAATATCTATTTTCTAAGGTGGGCGAAAGATAAATACATAAGGATGAAAAAGAAAAATCTACCATTCCAAAATTATTTTGTTAGAAGATAGATGTGTAAATGCCATAAAAGGAGATCTTAATTATAATGGAAGCGATTCTAGACATTCTATCGCAAAAGATGGAAAACCGATTTCGTAGATATAGAGACTATTGTATAAAAGGAGAAAAATCATTACATATAGAAAACGAGCTTTTAAAACAAGAATCACAGTATAGAGTAAATACTGTACAGCGTGAACGGAAAATCATAGTTTCATTAACTAGTTTTCCTGCGAGATTTGAAAAACTTCATCTCGTTATCAGAAGTCTGCTTGTTCAAACAATGCCGCCAGATGCAATTATATTATATCTAGATGATGATGTTGAGGAACTACCGGATTCCTTAAGAAAATTAGAAAAATACGGTCTACAAATAGAATGGCGTCCGGGGCGGATAAAGCCACATAAAAAGTATTACTACGCTATAAAAGAACATCCCGATGATATTGTTGTAACGGTGGATGATGATGTGATGTATCCAGCAGAGTTAATCGAGAGTTTATATAAAACACATCGGAGATTCCCGGATTGCGTCGTAGCGACACGAGCGCATAGAATATTATTTAATAACCATAAGACGATTAGAAGCTATAATAATTGGCATTGGGCAGATGAACATCGGAATAAGCCATCGTTAGCACTTATGGCTACGGGGGTTGGTGGTGTTTTGTATCCACCACGTTGCATGAACGAGGAACTTTTGAATCAGAAATTGTTTTTAAAGCTGTCACCCAATGCAGATGATTTGTGGCTGAAAGTTATGCAAATACGAAAAGGAACAAAGGTTGTTTTGTGCGATAGAAAAGTATCACATAAAAGAGCGGATATTCAAGGTACACAAGAACAATCTTTGAATTCAAGCAATGTGCATAAATGCGTTAACGATGAATATATGGAAAGGATGATTCAGTATTTTCACTTAACAGCGAATGATTTTGGATGTTGAAATGAGAGGATAATTGATGGAGAAAAGATTTAATGGATAATTCAAGAACAAAAAAATCAATAAGGAATACAATAGTGGCGCTTGTTGAGCAGGGAATATATACTGTAATGTCTTTTTTGTGCAGAACAGTATTTATTTATTCACTGGGGAAAACTTATTTAGGATTTAGCGGCCTTTTCAGTGATATTTTAACGCTTCTATCTCTGGCAGAGCTTGGTGTTGGTACAGCAATTCTGTATTCCATGTACAAACCAACAGCCAAAGGTGACCACAGACAAGTGGCAGCTTTACTTAATCTCTATAAGAAAGTTTATAATACGATTGGCGTTATTATTACGGTTGTTGGCCTTGCACTGACGCCGTTCTTGAAATATCTGATTTCGGATATTCCTGATATGCCGGAAATACCGCTGATTTATATTCTTTATCTATTAAATACAACAGCGAGTTATTTCTTTGTTTATAAGAAGAGTATTCTGATTACGGATCAGAAAAGCTATATTGCTTCGTTAACTTATATTTGTACGACTACATTACAGAATCTGCTTCAAATTGTATTTTTGCTGACGACTCATAATTTTATTATTTATCTTTTGATTCAAATTGTGTGTACGCTGGCGAATAATATAATTATTTCAGTTTACGTTGATCGGCACTATTCATACTTAAAGGAGTATAAGAATGAACAACTGGGCAAAGAGGACAAGCAAGTAATCTACAATAATGTAAAAGCGATGTTTGTCAGCAAACTTAGTTCTGCAGTTGTTACATCAACAGATAATCTGCTGATTTCAAAATTTGTTAGTACGATCGTTCTGGGTTTATATTCAAACTATACTCTGTTTACGACAATGCTTCGTACAATTCTCTCAAAGATTTTTGAAGCATTGACTGGAAGCGTTGGAAATCTTGTGGCACTTGAATCCAACGATAGGGTGTACAAGACTTTCAGAAAAATATGGTTCGTTAATTTTTGGCTGGTATCTTTTTCTTGTGCGGCACTCTTTGCTCTTGTGAATCCGTTTATAACTCTTTGGGTTGGAGAATCGTATCTGCTGGAAGAGAAGGTTGTGTTCATTGTTTGCCTGAACTTGTACATGCGACTCATCAGAAATACATTTTTGACATTCAATGATACATATGGCATGTTTAAGCAGCTGAAGCCGAAGTGTATTGCGGAAGCTATTATTAATTTAACTGTATCGCTACTTTTCGTTGGACCGATGAAGATGGGAATATATGGAGTCCTGCTTGGCACATTTGTAAGTAATATTACAACAAATTTCTGGTACGAGCCGTATTTGCTTTTTAAAAAGTTTGGGGTCAGCCTGAAAAAGTATTTCCTGTTGTTCGGAGAATACATTCTATTGACAGTGATAAGTGCGGGCACGATGTTCTGGATTTGTAACTATGTGATTGCTTTGAGTGGTTGGATTGGCTTTTTCCTTAAAGTTGCGGTTACATGCATCTGCATTAACTTGTTCTATATTGTAGTTTTTGCAAGAACTGATGAGTTTAAATACTTTTTAGGAATTGTCAAAGCGAAAATTAAAAGGTAAAGACAAATGGAAAACGGTAACAGAACGCAATCAGTTGATATTGCAAAAGGAATTTTAATTATATTAGTGGTTGTTGCGCATGCACAAGCGGACATAGTTCACGATATTATCTTTATATTCCACATGCCACTTTTCTTCGTGATTTCTGGCTTTCTCATAAGACAAGAGAAATTATTAAAGACTGGGTATGTGAGGGGAAAGATTAAGCATCTGATAATTCCGTACATGATATATTTAATGCTTGATATGCTGCTTGTACGAAAGACACTCTCTGTACATGACTGGATGTATGCTCTTTGGGGCGGTCGAGCAGTAACGGGGGTTTACTGGTACATAACCTGTTTCCTCTTTACGCTGTTTTTGCTTTCTACTTTATTAAAGAAATTTTCCGATAGAACCATAAAGAGCATTGCTCTAATCGGGGGGGGGATATCGGTAATCGAATCACATCTTATTGACAAGATTCATTTGCTACAATCACCGGGTGTTCCGTGGAACTTAGACGTATCCCTAATGGCACTTATCTATTTAAGCATCGGATTTTTTTATAAAGATAAGATCAAACAGCTATCAGAATTTGAATCGAGAAAATATGATTTGGCAGCAGGAGCTGTTGCCGTTGCTTTGGTTATATTCTGCTGGTTTATTTACACAGACGGTAATAGGCTTTACTATTTCGATATGAAGCCTGTGTATTACAAAGAACTTATATCGGCAGCATTGATTCCATGTGCATTTGGAATGGTATTTGCAAGGATAATTTATTGGATGGAAAAAATCAACTGGCTTGATGGCCTGAATCGTTTCTTTGCACTTTGCGGGCAAGCAACTATTCCGATCATGTTTATGCATATCCCATTGAATCATTGGAAAGACGCTTTTGAATATGGCAGAGTTATGTATGTGGTAATTGGTATTGGCATTCCTATAGTATTTACATTGATTTTCAATAAGTATAAAGCCATGAGAAAACTGTTCGGATTGCCCAAATTGTGATATACTGGGAGCGGAAGCTCCCTACGCTGCTCGTAATAATCACACACCTCTCCGTGGTGAGCAGCAGGCAACGATCTATTATGATCGGCGAAGATGTGATGATATGGCTACAATAAATGAATTTGATAAACGGATTGTGAAAGGATTTCCACAATGGCAGGAACAACAATAGTAGATACATTGGACACAGAGGAACAAATAGAAGAGGCGAAAGCCTCACTCGATAGAATAAATGGTTGGATAAATAGCTGTGATTCAAAAGCGGGTACAGTGCTTGCATTGACAGGAGTTTTATTAACAATTATTTTCACAAATGATGGCATGGCAGAAATGTATAAGGTGCTGCAGAATATTTTCCCGCCAGCAAATTTTTGTACGGTTATATATATTGTGTTCCTTGGAAGTTCTGTATTCATGCTGTGCTATGGTATTGTACGATTAATTTTAACATTAGTTGCAAGAATTAACGCCAACATTTACCAGCAACCTGGTTTGATAACAGATTCAGTTCTGTTTTTTGGAAAAATAAGCAATAGGCCGTCCTATCAGATTTTCCAGAATGATATATTGAGTATAAAAAAAGAAGACTATTTGAAAGATCTTCTTTCTCAGGTGTACATAAATTCGAAAATAGCAAATGAAAAACATATTAACGTAAGTGCAAAATAATTCGACGGATTGTGTTGCCCCAAAAAATATCCCATAATAATCAATAGAGAATGCAAGCATTTTACTTCATCTTTTCTTGCTAGAAATGATAGATGCGAGCATTTTACTCTATTAAAGTTATGGAGGTGTGCTCATGAGAAGCAAAAGAATACCTGCCGAAGAACAATACCGTCTCATCATGGAATGCCGTCAAAGTGGATTGACAGATCATCAATGGTGTGTGGAACATGATATCAAGCCAGAAACTTTTTACAACTGGGTAAAAAGACTGCGTCAGAAAGGTTGTGTGGATTTGCCGGCGTCAACTGGACGCACCTATCGCGCACCAGAAGGCCAGGAAGTTGTCAGAGTGGAGTTTCATGATACTGACCCGATTCCTTATGAACAGCCATTAAATGTAATTCCGGCAGCTACGGAAAGGAATAACTTTTCTGTAGCAGAGTCAATGAAGCTGTCTGTAGGCAGCTTTCATCTAACAATACCAAATGGAACAGATCCTCAGCTTCTGGCTCAAACGCTTCGAATTGTGAAGGAGCTGGAATGTTAGGGGATATCACAGCCGCCGATGAAATCTATATCGTAACAGGCAGAACGGATATGCGGAAATCCATTGACGGGCTGTGTGCTATTGTAGAGGATCAACTCCATATGGATCCAAGGCGAAGTGCCCTGTATCTTTTCTGTGGAAAACGTTGTGACAGGATCAAAGCTTTGCTCTGGGAATCTGACGGATTTGTGCTGCTGTATAAACGTATGGAAGTTCAGGGCAGGTTTCGCTGGCCCAGAAATCAGCTGGAAGTAAAACAATTGACCTGGCAGCAATTCGACTGGCTCATGTCCGGGCTTGAAATCGAACAACCCAAGGCATTCAAACCTACGGAATGATCGCGTAAACGGAGGGGCTTCTCACCCTGTATCATGTCTGAAATCCCTTGTAAATGCTGGGGTTTCTGCTTCTTTTTCATTGCTTTTTATGGTATAATAAGAGCAGTGAAAAAGGAGCAGAAAACATATGGCTGGCAATTCAAAAGATTCAAAAATCCTTGCGTACAAGGACATGATCAACCAACTGAATAAGACGATTTCCACACAGACAGAACTGATCCAGTCTTTACAAAAAACATTGGAAGCAGACCGGCTGGAAAAAGAAAACCTTCGTCAGCAGATTGAATATCTCACGAAGAAACTTTTTGGTACTTCCAGTGAAAAACGGAAAGATATCGCTGGCCAGTTGAATCTTTTTGATGAAGCCGAGCAGGAAGCAGATCCGACATGGGAACAGGAACTTCCTGATGACATCACTGTTCCGGAACATAAGAGAAAAGCAAGACGGACACATGCTGATCTCTTTAAAAATGTTCCTTCCTGCGACGAGATCATTTCTCTTCCGGAAGAGGAGCGAAACTGTCCAACCTGCGGAACGCAGATGGAATGTATTGGGAAAGAATTCGTCCGTCATGAATTTCGTTTTACCCCTGCCAAGGGAAAAGTAGTAAATATCTATCGTGAAACCTATAAATGCCCGGAGTGTGCCATATCAGAGGAACATCCGGATGATCAGACATTTGTCAAAGCCCCTGTTCAGGAACCATTGATCCCGGAAAGTTATGCATCGGAATCCGTTGTCGGATGGCAATGCACCAGAAGTACCAGAATGGTCTGCCGTTAAACAGGCAGGAAGAGGACTGGAAGCAACTGGGTGTCCCATTAAGCCGGGCTACGCTTGCTAACTGGATCATTTACTGTGCCGAGAATTATCTCCGTCATGTTTATGATTATTTTCACCGTCAGTTACGGATGCGTAAATATCTGATGGCAGATGAAACCCGGGTTCAGGTACTGAATGAGCCGGAGCGTAATCCTGAAACGGATTCCTGGATGTGGCTCTTCCGCAGTGGAGAAGATGGACTTCCGCCGATCCTGCTCTACCATTACACAGAGACAAGGGCAAAGTTCCATGCAGCATCTTTCCTACAGGGGTTCAGCGGATATCTGGAGACGGATGGATACCAGGGTTATAATAATCTGCCGGATATCAAACGCTGCTCTTGCTGGGCACATGTGAGACGTTACTTCACAGATGCCATACCGAAAGGGAAAGAGTATGATTACAGCCTTCCGGCAGTGCAGGGAGTACAGTTCTGTTCCAAGCTGTTTGATTGTGAGCGGTACTCAAAAGCAAAAAATCACACTGCGGAGCAGAGAAAACAATTTCGTCTTGAAAAGGAGAAGCCGATACTGGAGGCATTCTGGAATTGGCTGGATCAACAGCGCCCAAACAAAGGAACCCGTTTGGCGAAAGCGGTAAACTATGCCCAAAATCGGAAAGACACCCTGATGACTTATCTGGAAGACGGTCATTGCAGTTTGTCCAATAATCTTAGCGAGAATGCAATCAGGCCATTCACTGTCGGCCGGAAGAACTGGCTGTTCAGTGCCAGTCCGAAAGGAGCTGCCTCCAGCGCTATTGTGTATACAATGGTTGAGATGGCAAAAGCGAATGATCTGAACACCTATAAATATCTGACATATCTCTTATCACAGCGGCCAGACGATAAAATGTCAGATGAACAGTTAGAACAGCTTGCCCCATGGAGCGAGACTGCGAAAACGAACTGTCAAAACTAAAATAGAGTAAAACGCTTGCATCTATCATTTTGGTGCAAGCGTAATTCATGAGTAACGTAGCAATATTTTGCGCTTACATCCATTCAAACGCATCTGGATGGAGCCGATAATCGTGTTGTAGTCTTGCATAGTTATGCCTCCTTTCGCAATCATTTGATGACTACGAAAGAACTATAACACGTTGAAAACTTATTGATCAGCTGAAGCGGAAACGCGTTCAGTTACATCCGGAAAGACTGATCAGCTCTTAGCGGAATGCGTGGTCAGATGAGCCGGAATTTGCAGAGAAATAGGATTTCCTTTTTTCCTTTGCTTTGACATTATATTTTCAATTATGGTTCGATTTGGATTATGTGAAGAAAATCAGTATATGTCGCCTAGTGCATGTGTAATACATTTTGTTCTGTCTCTTGCCTTTGCAGTGATCGTGACGAAATGGATTGAAAAGCCTATATTAAGATATGGCAAAGCCTTAGAAGGAAAAATTGCATCAAAATAATATATTGCGCAAACAAAACGATAAATAACATTTTTGATAGAATAAAACAATTCGAACGGCACACGACGCCAACTACAATGTGAGGAAAATTAAATGGAAACAAAATTAATTAAAAACAAAAATTTGAGGGGTGGGGTACGGAGTTCTAACATCGAACTTTTTAGAATTATCTCAATGCTGATGATCGTAGCCCACCATTATCTTGTGAATTCAGGATTACTTGATTGCATTGATGCACAGTCAAGTTTGCATTTTCAAGATTATTTTCTATTACTATTCGGCTGGGCAGGAAAAACAGGAATTAATTGCTTTGTTTTGATTACTGGATACTTTATGTGCACCTCGAATATTACGAAAAAGAAATTTTTTAAATTGTTAAGCGAAGTCTATTTTTATAGAATAGTTGTATGGCTCATATTTTTCTTTTCAGGTTATGAACCCTTTTCAATCAAGGAACTTTTGAGCATGCTTGTTCCATTCCTTACCGTAGCAGATAATTTCACAGGTTGCTTTTTACTGTTTTATCTTTTGATTCCGTTCTTGAATAAGCTGATTCAGGCTCTGACAGAAAAAGAACATTTCTGGTTAATGGTGTGGTGTCTGGGAGTTTATGTGGTTTTGCCATCTTTTGCAAAAGCAAATGTTGTATTTAACTATGTGACTTGGTTTAGTATTCTCTTTATAATTGCATCGTATATCCGTCTTTATCCGAAAGATTGGTTTAGCGATACGAAGATTACAGGGATGATAATGGCTGTTTCGTTGATTTTATCGTGGGGAAGTGTTGCGGTGTTAGCTACCCTTAGCCGCATGTTTGGGAAAAACATCGGAATTAGCTATTTCTTTGTATCGGACTCTAATAAGATATTGGCTTTAGCTACAGGTGTTGGTGCATTCCTATTTTTCAAAAACATAAACATCGGATATTGCAGGATTATTAACACAATTGCCGCCTCTACATTTGGGGTATTGTTAATTCATGCAAATAGTAATACCATGCGGCGATGGTTGTGGCAGGATACATTTAATAACGTTGGCGCTTATGAATCTGGAAATGTGGTGATTTACGCTGTTGTGAGTGTACTACTGATTTATGCGGTATGCACGGTGATTGATATTTGCAGAATTAAGCTACTTGAAGCTCCACTTATGAAAAGGTTGAAATAATCGGAATATGCAGGGTACGGCATGACCTACCATGAAGATGTTGCAGCCGGAGAGTACAGTGGGGTCAGACCCCATAAAGAAAAAATAAACATTTCTAAAGAAATTATAAACAAAACAAGGGGAGCGGTAGCTCCCTACGCTGCTCAAATCTTCACACACCTCTCCGTGGCGAGCAGCAGGCAACGGTCTTATGACTGGCTGAGATGTGAAGGACTAAAAAATGAAATGGAAATGTAAAAAAGTGGAAGAGAAATTGGAGTGATAGCCATGAGAAAACAAGTTTATATCAGCACTGACTATTGGGGTCAGACCCCCTTACAATTTTCTTAGGAGGATATTTTTTGACGTTGGGATTCTGGGGTGTTTGCTTTGAACAAGGAAAAACAATTTTTATAATTTCATTCGGAATTGGAATTATAATGATCTGTAGATGTATTCGCTTTGCAAGAATGAGATATGTTAATATTATGAGACTTTTTTACTATACATGCGAAAAATAGACGAGTGGAGATCAGTAAGTGACAATGAGTAAATATTAAATTACTTGTCTGGACTGACTTATGCATTTACGAAATACTCTGGAAAATGCGTAAAAACTAGCTGGTTTTTCAGAGGAGAAATTATAATATAGATTATGCAGCTAATATTGTAAGATGCACTAACTAGTTGGAGAGTGTAAATGAATGTCACAAAGGCAGAAAAATATGATCGTGAAGCAATGGCATGTCAACAACCAGAAAATAGTAGCATAAAGGCCTGCAGAACCTAAATTTTTGCTAAAATTCAAAGGGAAAACGGAGTGAATACTAATTTGGAATGCATGATAAAATGGTGCAATGAAAATCAAGGCTTTTTTTCAGCATTATTATGTACTTTAACAATTCTTACAAGCATATTAACAATATTTTTCACTTGGAAGGTTGGCACGCTGCCATATAAGAAGAAATTAACCGTAATGGCAGGATATTGGGGAAGTGATGAGGATGGACACAATTTAAGGATTTCTATTGTTAATGTTGGAAGAATTCCTGTTTACATTAGAAGTGTAGAGGTAGAAAGCTACAAAGGTGATCTTTTGGGAAATATGGCAACCATGGATCTGGATAAGAATTTTCTGATTATAAATCCAAATGAAATTATTGCACAGGAAATTTGTGTGGAAAACATAGATCGTATATTTGATCAATATGGAGTGAATTTAAATAACCATATAAAAATAACAGTAACAGATTTGGAAGAAAAAAAATATACCTTCTCAAAAGGGTGGCCGGTCGGATAAGGAAGATTTTTCGCGGTGAGTAGCAGACAAAGTTATGAGTGACTTGAAATAGCGGCTAAGATGTAAAAAATTCAACGGGGAAGATAAAAGTGGTATGAATAAGGTATGGGATTGGATAGATAAAATCAAAAATGAGGATAGTGGTTTTGTATCATTTTTAAAATGGTGTTACGCTATAGGGAAGATCAGCTGGATCCATGCGCTGGTTTCAGCAGCAGCAGGTATTTTGATACCAATTTTTTTCGAGAAGAATTGTTATAAGAGTATGGTAGGCGCTATAGTAATTGCCATATTAGACATTTTGTATGCATATATTTGTAATGAATACCAGAAGAAGCTTTTCATAAGCAGAAAATTCACATCGGAACTCTTGGAGGAATTTAGTTCATTAATCAAATCTTTGAATATCTTTGTGCAAAATGAAACCGAATGGAAAAGCAAGATTTTCAGAACAACCTCAGAAATGGTGTGTGAAAAAATATATAGTATATTCAAAGAAGTATTTAAATGTGAAACACGGATTTCAGTAGAATATGTATTTCAGAAAACAATTCAAAACAGAAATCCAGTGCAGCATGTAAAAATGGCTGGAAGGAAGAGCAGACACAGATCAAAAACGAGAAAATCAGTTCCATTGGAAAAGAAACGAAAGTATTATTCTTATCAGATTTTTGTGAATAATAATAAAGGAATGAATATACTGGAATCAGAGAAAATTCATGACCCAAATATATGGTATAAAAATCTGGAAAACAACGTGGATGTGAAAAAGTACATTGGAATTGCAGTAAGTGTATTAGATGATGAAAAAGTAAATTTTATATTACAGATAGATTTTCTTGATGATTTTAAAGTCGGAAAGAAAGATTCGGAAGAAGAAATCAAAAATTTCGTAGATCAGTATTTGCTGTCCTACGTAAACATTGTTACATTGGCATACCTGTTAAATTTGAATAGCAAAAAAGAATTGAATGAGGTATAACAAAATGAAAAGAAAGACGAAAAAAAATCAAATTCAATCCGTTGCTGAAGAAAAGATAGAAGTTAAGAAATATACAATTAAAGAACTTCTCGAGATGGGGAACAAAACAAATAAGATTGAAATTGCTCCGGATATGATGAAAAAAGAAAAGTAGATAACAAACACATTGGATGACACATTGGGGTCTGACCCCATAAAGAAAAAATAAACATTTCTAAAGAGATTATAAACAAAACAAGGGGAGCGGAAGCTCCCTACGCTGCTCGAATGAATCACACACCTCTCCGTGGTGAGCAGTAGGCAACGGTCTTATGACTGGCTGAGATGTGAAGAATTAATGTTTAAATAGCTGGAATAGGAATTTACTACAATGGATGCTATTTTAAGACTGGCGAAAAAGTATTCTAAGAAAAAGCATACGAATATTCTTCCATGTTGTGATGTCAACATACTGGAAAATCTTCATTTTCTATATGATGAAGATTGGGAAAATCAAAGCACATATCCATACGAGATATTGACATATCTTTTTGATTGCTATTATGTTTTGTCGCAAAGACCAGATTTGGCATCATTATTCTGTTGGCAGGCGATTAACCACTCATATTATGTGCAGCAGTTGGGAATCCAAGCTATAGGAAAATGCAACGATACAAGAGGTGTCGAGCTTGTTCGAGATGCAATAGTAACTGGTTGGAACAAGTATGAACCGATATTGACCCTGTATTTAGAAAAAATGCCTATGAAAGCATTTCATTATGTAGCGGCATATCTGCTGAAAGGTTATGCAATAGAACAGAGAGGAATAGCAGAGAAATATGCGGCTTCATCGTATAAAACACTGACTAAGCAGATTCCGATTTTGAAGGATATTCTAAAAGATTCTTACGGGAAGGCATATTGTAATATTGCAAATCCTGTGATCGTAAACAGTGAGTTGAATCTTGGAATCGGCATTGCAGATAAAGTGCAAAGCCGTAAAATCACACACAGTTTTGCAGAAAAATTGCAAAAACTTATGCTAGGAGAAGAAGTAGAAATAACTCTGTGTGATGCACAAGGGAGAAAACAGAAATATAAATTTACAGACATCGAAAGAATGTCATTTGTTCTGTTTGGAATTTTGTATGCCTCTCGCTGCAATAATTTTCATGGAAATGTTGCGGCCAGAATGAACAGTATTCGTGCAGACAAAAAGACGTTTAACATGTATACGGATATGTTTCTACTAGAATACATCGTACTGGCTATACACATGAACAGTCAGGGCAGTTTATCTAATACAGCACTGGATAAAGTTAAAGAAAATGTAAACTTGATGATTTAAAGAAATGGCAAAGAAAGGGTGAGGAGATATGGACCAAGAATTGTTCAACCCACGATCCTCGTCCGGAAAGACATTGGGGTCAGACCCCATAAAGAAAAAATAAACATTTCTAAAGAAATTATAAACAAAACAAGGGGAGCTGAAGCTCCCTACGTTGCTCGAATGCGAATGAATCACACACCTCTCCGTGGTGAGCAGCAGGCAACGGTCTTATGACTGGCTGAGATGTGAAGGAAAAGGTAGGAATTCTACTATGAAGTTATATCATAAAATTTTTAAGAGCCGTGATGATATGTCGGTGTATCTTGAAAATATGGGGCCACTTATTTCATATGACGAGGAACTTTTAAATCGGTTGACCAATGCTCATAATACAGATGAGCTTCATGATGCAAAGTGCTCTATTTTGAAAGACTTTTATGATATATATGCTTTTGATGCAAGTGATGCAGAATTCCCAGAACCTATAGGACATTTTGATGACGAAAAAGAAAAAAGAAAGTTTATCCGGAAGAAAATATTGCTGCAGGATATGGCTTTCTATCTTGGTAGTGTGTATAAAAAGTACCATTCTATAATTTATCAAGCTCATAATAGATTGCCAGAAATCGAATTGAAAAAATTGGCGATAGATTATAACGAGATATACTGGAAAGCAATGGAAGATTACATTGCGGCACTTGTTACTGGGGAACAGCATGCCGTGACAGCCAGTTTTGTATTACCATCATTGATTGAGCAAGGATTAGGAATGGTACTACAAAATAGAATGCTATTCAAGTGCATAATGCAGTTGAACGATTTGACGGAAGAAGAAAAGAAAATAATTGAGCCGTTCTTGCACAATGATAAGATACTTTTCTATGGAACAGAGAAATTTACCATGGAAAAGTTATACCGGCTCTTTGTGGAAAAAGGTGTCTTAAAGAATGCCACAGACAATGAAATGATATTGACGGGGGTGGGACAAAATGGAAAGAGAAAATTGTCTCGGACACTGGGCGGATTGCTGAATAGTAATTTTGCGAAAGAAGAAATACTCCCGGAATATTTAGCTGTCATGCAAAATTTCTTTATTAAACTCAATATTAGAAATTGCATCATGCATGGTCTGGGAAAAACATTTGATTATCTTAACATTGGCTTAGTATCAATTATGTTCCAATTGCTGTGGGATATAGTTGATTGCGAGATATTTAAGGATTGATGAAAAAATCTTGAAGCAGGGAGGATTAAATATGCCATTAATATATAACAAAGACGGTTGGCTTTTTGAAAATCCTCAAGAAAATATTGTGCATGACATTACAATTGATGATATTAATCAGCTTTTGAATTATGCGGAACAAGATGAGATGTGGGCTGCAGCTGTTAAGAACGAGGTGGCAAACAGAGATAAGGCGATTCGTGATGGGACATACACAAAGAAAACAGATTGGCTTATTGAAGAATTTCAAATAATGCAGACAAGTGGAGCTGTAGTTCAGATGCCGTATGGACCACGTATTATTACTTTTCCTAGTAAACGCCAGCTATTCCGTGGTGAAATTCAAAACTATCATCGATCAATACCATCCTTGAACCGTATGCTTAAAGATGGCATGGATGAAAAAGAAAAGGAAACGATTCGAACAATAGCACATTTGAGAAAATGGCAATTTGTAAATTTGATTTCAAATATAAATATTGTACCATATTGGGAAGCAAAACTTAGCGATGTGAATTTTGATGCACTTGCGCAGCATTATGGGTTGGCAACGCATTTAATGGATCTGACGAATGATTTTAAGGCGGCACTATTCTTTGCAACGTGCAAGTATGTTCCGCAAACAGATTCATATCGACCTCTTACACAAGAGGATATCGATAAAAGTGAAGATACAAAATACGGATATATTTTTCATGCACCAGATTGGACCATCGACTTTATGAATGGCGGTGGCTTCATGAAATGGGAAAATGAGCATTATAACCTCAGTGATCCGGATATACAAAAGAAAAGAATTTACTTGCAATCTGGTGATATGGATGGAGTGGCTCTTCAAATTGGGTATCAACCGTTGCAACGCTGTGCTCAACAAAGCGGTTATATATACCCAATGAGAAATGAACCATCGCTTCAGGAGAACTGGCACTTCGAGAAGATGAGATTCAAGCAATCAGTGGAAGTGTCGAAGCAAGTTTATGAAATGATGGACGGTGGAAAGAAAGTTTTTCCAAATGAAGGAGTTAACGAACTTCGAAATTATATTGAACAAATCAAGCATAGTGTTGTGTTCACAAAGGATGAACTTGAGGCAGTGTATGATTGTGACGGCATCGACAAGACAATATTCCCTACAATCAGTGATTTAAAGAAAGCACTTGTCGGATACACAATTTCAGATGGTACGGTTGAAATTCAGGATGAACCAATAGTGTATCAGATTCCTACGGAAGTGCTTGATACCGTCAATAGTCATTATGATGGAAAAGATTTGCTGGAAGCGATTGGTGGGATGATTCATCAAAAGTATCCGGATCAGGAGTATAGAAAGCAACGTTGCATAGATATATATGGGAAGCTGATATAAAAATATTTGGAGAAAATCATTGATGGACATTGTACATAAAAAAGACACATGGGAGCCTACTTTTGGCGCATATAAAAATTGCATTGTTCTCTACGATGATAACTGATCATTTTGGGGTCAGACCCCCTTACGATTTTCTTCGGAAAGAAACGGATGTGAAAAGCCACACATCAGAATTCTATGATAGATATACAACCGTAAGGGAGTGTCTGGTCGGGTTAAATAATTGAATTATAGTTTCGTTAGAATAAGATAAAAAAGTTATAGAATGTAATTTCAAAGAAAATTATACGTATTAAAAAGGATTATATATATAAAAATACAGGAGAAAGGTTTAGGAAAATTATAATGAAATCGTTGGCAGAGATTGATTTAGGATATGGAGATGCGACTAATTACAGAAAAAATAAAAGAATGGCTCAGATGTTCAATGAAATATTTGTTAAAGATAGAAATCTAGAGCGTTTGCTACAAGAAGATTCTTTTTTTCTTATTGGCGAAAAAGGTACAGGAAAGACGGCTTATGCTACTTTTTTGGAAAACAGGGAATATAAGAATACAGTCACTAAGGTATATGAAATTAGTTCAACGGATTTTCAGATCTTTTTAAGACTTCAAAAAAGCGGATATCTTCAACTGTCCGATTTTACAAAAGTTTGGGAAATAATTTTATTGATGTTAATGGCTAGCGAAATAAATAAAAGAGATATAGATGAATTTGGACCAAAACGTTCGGAAAAGTTATATGCATTAAAAGCATCCATAGAAGATTATTATGAAGAAGCATTTATTCCAGAGATTTCTAATACTTTTAAATATATTTTGGATAATACAGATTCTATAGAGGCACGAGTTAAGTCTGAAATATTAAGTAGTTCAGCACAAATAAATGCTCAAATGATTGATAAAATTTCACAGGAATCAGCTATTAGAAAATTCCAAAATAATTTGCTTGATTTGAAAAAAGATTTTGAATCAGCTTTTCAACGTTTAAAAATAAATAAAAACCGCTTTATAATCTTAGACAGTGTTGATATAAATCTTTCTGATTTTACAACAAAAGAATATGAGGAGTGTTTGAGAGCTTTGGCGAATGCTATTTGGAGTGTAAATACAACAGTATTTAGAAATATGCCAGAAAGTAGTAAGGGCTTTTTAAAAATTGTTTTTTCTGTGAGACCGGATATTTTTTCAAAATTAAATTTACATAATCAAGCAAATAAAGTTAGAGATAATGGAATCGTTCTTGATTGGAGAACTACATATGAATCTTTTGAAAAATCGTTGTTGTATAAATTGTGTAATAGATTACTATCGTACGATAATCCGGGATTAGATGAGAATGAATATTGGAATTATTATTTTCCGTGGTATACAATGTCAACAAAACCTACAAGTCGTGATAAAGACTTTTCGTTTATCAATTGTCTAAGATTATCTTTATCTAGACCTAGAGATATGATTTCCATAATGAAGGCGATTCAAAGGACAAGCGAAAAAAATGAACATTCTTTATCAGAATTAGAAGATTTTCAAGATAACGCAACACAAAATGAAATTTCAAATTATTATGTAGAAGAGGCAAGAGATTGGTGTTTATATAAATTTTCGGGCAAAGAGTTTGAATCTTTATTGTTTTTCTTTCAATTTCTAAATGGAAGATCGAGATTCAGCTATACAGATTATGAAATTGCATTTAATAATTATATAGAACAAATATGTAATAGAGAGATGGATCTGTTTAATGAAATGGATAATAAAGATGATTTTCTCCAATTATTGTATGATCTGAATATGATTTGTTATTATGACAAGGATAAAAATGGCAATGACCTTTATCGTTTTTGCTACCGTGAAAGAGAAATATATAACTTAGCACCTAAAGTTAAAACAGGAGTTATTTATGGTGTTCACTATGCATTGCTAAAATCCTTGAATTTAGGAAAAAATTCTTTGGAAAATGATTTTTGAATTTTTTGTTAGCATTTGGTCTGATCCCATTACGACATATGTTGCAGGAGGGTCTGACCCCAATGTGGTCAACCTAGCGTCAACTTAAGAAAATCAATCTATAAATCGGAAAAGCATATTCGAAAAAACATGGGGCAACATCAGGCTGGAGCGTAGCTGAGCTAAAAATAAGCGCACTTTAATAAGGACTGTGGTAAGTCCTGTGAAAGTATGTGAAAAAAGGATAATCAAAGTAAACGGTAGATAGTCCGTAAGCGCTTAATTTTTGCATCTGCACACATTGGGGTCTGACCCTTGCAAATTCTGCTCGAACGGTACGCCTATTCTGAAATCGTCGGTACATTCATTCTGATTTAGCGGTACGCGTTTTCTGCTCAAAGCGGTAAGCTGGCCACATTGGGGTCTGACCCCCTTACGATTTTCTTAAAGAAAAAGGATCAGAAATAAAAGAATCCTGAAGTGCCAGCTTCAGGATTCTCAAGTCCGTTAAGGTGGACTATTCCGTTTGGGCTAGTGCTGTCTGTCATTTCTGTCTAACCACTTGCAAATATAGTAGCCAACTACAGATGCCAATACAGAAATAAGAAAAGCAATTATGTATTCCAAATAAGTCACCTCCCTCCGCTGGAAAGAGTCGACAGCAAATCCATGATAGCATAAAAATATATTTTGAGCAATTCATATTTTCAAGTTGATTTTAAAAGAAAAACATGTTAGTATATGAATAGCTAAGAAAAGCAATTATATTTTCAAGTAAGCCAGAAAAATCTAGAGTGCCAGCTCTAGATTTTTTGCTATACGATTTCTTTAAAATCATATTAGTAAAGGTCAAACCACTCGCCTTTCACTAAAGTTATTTTTAGTGCATACTTGAAAAAAACAATGTTTGATAACCTGCAAGAACAAAAAATATATATTTTTACTGACAACTACCTTGACAATCAGCATTCTAAAGGTTCGACTTATTTTACTTGACTTTGCAGACTATCTGATTTATTATACTCGTAAAGAAGTAACTTACGAGTTACTAACTCACGAGTATAATTATTAGAGGTGAGCAGATGAGTCAATTCTATTGCCGTGAGGATGAGCTGCGGAAACTGAATAAACGGTATGCAGGTGATAAGTTTGAGTGCATTGTCATCTACGGCAGACGGCGTGTTGGTAAAACGGCCCTGATCAACGAGTTCTGCAAAGATAAGCCTACCATTTTCTTTTCTGCATTGAACACGACAGGAAAGGAAAATCTGGAAGCTCTCTCAAAGTCGATTATGAGTTTTGAGCGGCCGGATATGGAGTCTGCACCGGAGTTCAGGTCCTATGATGCAGCTTTGGATGAGCTGACAGCACTTTCAAAGGAAAAGAGGATTGTCTTTGTCATTGATGAGTATCCTTATCTTGCAAAAGCAAAACCAGCTATTTCAGCGATGCTGCAGCACATCATCGACCACAAATGGACAGAGTCCAAGATGTACCTGATTCTTTGCGGCTCCTCTATGAGCTTCATGGAGAGTCAGGTGCTTGGAAAGGAAAGTCCGTTGTATGGCAGACGTACTGGCCAGTTTAAGATTGAGCCGCTAGACTATAAAGAAACCGCTGTGTTCCACCCAAATCTGTCTGCAGAAGACAATTCCCTGATTTATGGGATCACGGGAGGAGTTCCCCACTATATCAATAAGTTGGATGTGCGAGATAGTGTGGATGAAGCTCTGTTGGATAATTTCTTTGACCGCTCCAGCTATCTGTATGAGGAACCGGGGAACTTACTGAAGCAGGAACTCCGGGAGCCGGCCATTTATAATGCAATCATTAAAGCGATTGCAGAAGGTGCTTCCCGAATGAACGATATCAAGATGAAGGTCGGCGAGGAAAACTCGGTCGTATCGAAGTACCTGAAAACGCTGATCGACCTTGGCATTGCGAAGAAAGAAACACCGATTACAGAAAAACCGGGTAAGAAAACCATCTATCTGCTGGCTGATAACTTCTTCCGTTTCTGGTATCGGTTTGTGCCAATCAATATGAGTGCCATTGACTCTGGCAGAATTGCAAAGACCTATCCACACGCTGTAAAGCAGTATCTTCCTGATTACATGGGTCTAATTTATGAGAAGATGTGTCAGGATTACCTGCTCTATTATTCGGATAGCCTTCCTATTGAGCTGAGTGAAATCGGCCATTGGTGGGGGACAGACCCGAAGAAGAAAAAGCAGATACAGATTGATATCGTCGGAACTCCTGTTGAGGGCAAAGACTATATCATCGGTTCATGCAAATACCGGAATGAGAAAATCGGTGTGGATGAACTCGATTTGATTCGGGATTATGCCTCAGTTTTTGGAAAGGGCAACAACTATCACTACTATATCTTCTCGAAAGGCGGATTCACAGATGGACTTCTTCAGGCACAAGAGCGAGGTGAAGTTCGGCTGATAACGCTGGAAGACCTTTACAAGTAAAAATTCTAATCAACCCTGCTGGTGAAAGCTGGCAGGGTATTTTTAGTTTGCGCGCCATGGGCGCGCTCTAACGGGTGAAAGTCCCGAACACGCCTAGGCGACAAGGAAGTGTATAGCTGAACAGCAAGATGTCTGTGAAGGTTCTGAAAACCAATGATACCTGGTACGGTATGACCTACCATGAGGATGTCGCAGCAGTAAAGGACAGCTTCAAAAAGATGCTGGAAAACGGCGTGTACAAGGCAGATCTCTTCTGTGATCTGTAAACCATGATGCAGGGAACCATGGAGTTGCTCGGAAAAATCATCACAAATATTTTGATGGCTTTGTATGAACCATTTGGATTTTCGCTTCTGCTTTCTTTTATGACTATGTTTTTTTACCTGTATGCGTATGAACCGGGCGAAGCGGGCAAAGGCTGGAAGAGCGCTCTGGTGACATGGTACGAGAGGTTCAAGGAAAGAGTGTTCTTTCGAAAATTGTTTCTATTGGTATTCGTGACGTCGATGATCCTGTTCCGAACGCTGTTGAATCGAAATTTGTGGTTGAATCCGCTGTCCAATGTTTTGGACGGATGGGGCATCTGGAAGACAGTGAATGGCGAGCAGGTGCTGACAACAGAGGGCATCGAGAACGTCATTATGATGGTGCCGTTCACCGGTGTGCTCATGTGGACATTCGAAGAAAAGACAGGAAACGGCTGGAGAAAGATATTGTGGGATAGCGGAAAGACAGCATTGATCTTTTCGGTAGGTATTGAGACGCTGCAATTACTGCTTCGTCTGGGTACGTTTCAGCTGTCGGACATCTTCTATAATACAGTTGGTGGAGTGTTTGGCGGATTGATGTACTACGGAATCAGGAAGGCAAGAAAGCGTCTATAGAAGAGTATTGTTTTGTGGTAGGAAAAAAATAAATGCCGTGTGTGGAACACAAGGCTCTCCCCGGAGCTGAGGCACACACGGTATATTTTGAGAGCTGATATATAGTTTATAACGGAAATAAAATGAGATAGAAGAAATGGAGTGTGACAAAAAATGAACTTATCTAAAATACATCATATTGCAATCATCGTATCCGACTATGAAGCCGCAAAGGATTTCTATGTGAACAAGTTGGGATTCTCTGTCATCAGAGAAAACTACCGCCCGGAGCGCAAGGACTGGAAGCTGGATCTTCGTGTCAATGAACACACGGAGCTGGAGATTTTTGCTGAGGAAAACCCGCCGAAGCGTGTGAATCGCCCAGAGGCATGTGGTTTGCGTCACCTTGCCTTTTGCGTGGAGAGTGTGGAGCAGACAGTGAAAGAACTGGCAGAGGTGGGAATTAAATGTGAGCCGATTCGTGTTGATGATTATACCGGCAAGAAGATGACCTTCTTCCATGACCCGGATGGACTGCCGTTGGAGCTGCATGAGTAAAGAGGTGGACAAAATGATATTTCGTAAGGCAGAAAAAAAAGCTTTCAATGAGCTGGTGCTGTGAGTTATGGGAGAGAAAAGAGCATATAACGCCAGAAAGCCTGGCGGCGGTCGAAAGAAGTTGAAGCCTGAGTATGATGCCGGGGAGAATCTGAAAGAACAGATGGATGCTGCTGTGGCGCTTTATGAGGAGGATTGCTCCCTCCAATCCATCGCAGATGCTCTGGCTCTAAACCCCATCAAAGTAAGAAAGCTGCTTATCACGGCTGGTGTGTATGAATCGGAAGTGGCGGAGAAGGTACAGGATACCTTTGAGGAGTATCGAGAAACACAGAACTATAAAGAAGCCATCCTCTCAACCGCAAATACTCTTCAACTCTCCAAAGCCTCCGTCACCTCATACCTGCCATATCAGAAAGGCGTGTACTTCCCGAGTACAGCAGATAAAGAGAAAATCAGTGTTGGAGCAGAGCGGCAGCGGAGATACAGAGTGATAAGAAAACTGAGATCAGAGCCGACAGAGGAGCACCTGTGGGAGACGGTCTTGCTTTATTGTGGTGTGCAATTTAAAACCTATTCCGGCTTACCCTTTACCTATGAAATACGAAAGGGCAGAAGCGGCGAATATACAAAGGAATTGTGGATCGACCGCCGAGGGAAGAGCAAAAGCCTGGCGTGGAGTTCTGTGCTGCTGGCACTTGGGAATATCAAAAAGGTAGGAGAAGTAGTTGAACGACCAAAGGCTCTGAGTGACATCCGGGGTGTGGCTTACATCTATGGGATGTTCTATCGCTTCGGACTGATCGATGTGCCGAAAGAAGTGAAGGAAAAGAAAAATGATCGAGGCAATAAAAAACAGAAGAAGGGAAGAGAAGATATGCTTGAAGAAAATATAAAATTTTTTAGGAGACTTTAAAAAAAAAACTATCATTTATGATATGATCTATATAATATATGCGAGAGGAAAAATATATGGATTACGATATTGAAATGAATAAGAAGGATTACCAAAGAGAAAAAGAAGCTCGTGCGAAGCGGTTGGAAGCATATGCGGAAGCGATTCAAACGATCACTTTGCAGAAATCGTCCAAAGTGATAGAAGAACTTATAGAGGAGAGACGCAGGCAGGGGCTGACACAGCAGGACTTAGCGGATATGACGGGAATTCTTGCACCGAATCTGGCGCGGCTGGAGAGCAGAAAAAGGGTTCCAACACTGGTCGTGCTGCAAAAATACGCTTCGGCGTTAGGAATGCACATTGAAGTAAAATTGTGTGATGGAACAGAAGAGGAGGAAAAGAAAAGCTGATTTGTTTCCCAGCGAAGAGATGTGAAGGAATTTAGTTTTGATTCACATGACAACGATAGGGTATGATGCTATAATGAGTTTAAAAATAAGAAACGGGGTGACGTTACATGATGTATCCATATATGACACTGGCAGAAGAAACGGAGATTGTTCATTCACAAATCGTTGAAAAGATGGAATGAAAAAATGGATTGTAAACTTTGAACGGCCGAAAGAAGATGGATTTGATTCGGCAAGATGTGAATTGCTTGATTACAAATGGACAGAACGTCAAGGGTATTCGGATGAAGAAATAGCAATGTTTGAAGAACTCCTGCATAGTAATGCTCATTTGCTATACCGGTATGCAGAGAATGGGGGGATTGGGGTGAAGAAAGATGGACAAAAATAGCATTGATAGAAAAAAACTCAAATACAATTTCCTAAAAAAATTATTATTAGATTTGATTATGACGGAATGGATGATACAGAGCTGGACCAGGTAATATCTAGCATAAGTATGGAATTAAAAAAGCATGATTATACGAGCAGGACTGTTGAGACTGAAAAGGAAATGCAGTTTGAATTCAATGATCCTGAAAGTGGCGATTATGCTGAACTGTATGGAAAAAAGATACGTGAGCAGAAAGTATTTGTATTTCATAATGAAAATCCACAGATAAAATTAAGCATATCATCGTCTTGTGCATGTATTTCTATTGAAGAAACAAAATACGTGGATTGTTTGAAGTATTGTGATGCGCTTTGGAAGGTGATGTCAATTATAATATCTGAGCCTGAACAAGTTCCATTTTTTATGTTTAAAAGATTTGGGTTGAGAAAGATAAACCAATGTTTTTTAAGAGACATAAATCGTCTGAACGAATATTTTGAACCATCACATTATCATGTTTTTAGAATTCAAGGTGAAGATAATATAAAAGAGAAAGTTATGCAGATAAGGGACAGTCTGGAAATAGCAGGTTACAATGCAAATCTGATTAGAACTCTTGTTAGAGGAGAATTACGTGGAGAAGAGGCCTATCAGGTAAATTATGATGCAGATATGTATTTGATTGATTCGCAAAGTATTAAAGAACTGATGGAAAATAAAGAAAAAATTATGCAGATGAACGATTGGCTTTTCGAATTACATAAGGATGCAGTAACGGAAACTTTTTTAAATCAATTGATTGATGGAAGTTTTGACAAAGATATGATTATAGGAGTAGAAGCAAATGGCGAAGATACAGTTTGATACACAATTCAAAACATCGTATATAACCAGCTATGGAGAAAAGCAGCAAAAGAAAAACAAAAATGAATTTGTTACGGACTATGCAGTAAAAGCAGCAGATACAGTAATAACGATAGAAACAAGACCGAAAAGAAAAAGAGTTAAGATCCGTTTGGTAGAATAGCGATGCGAAAATTATTTTTTGAAGATTCATTGAAGCTGGAGCTGAATGTGATAGGATATCATGATCAAGGAGAAAGTGTTGTATTTTTTATCAAAACAGATGGGATGGTAGCGTATACGGGTCTTGTGGACTGTTATAAGACGGAAGAGCAGAATGCAATTAAAATGGTTCTTGAAAAAGAACGGATAAAGAAGGTAGATTTTGTGTGCTAGACACATCCTCATGATGACCATACCAGAGGTTTGGATGAAATATGGAAGGAGTATTGTACAAAGGAGACTTGCTTTTGCTGCTCAGATATCATAGAGGCGGATTTAGAATTGTATTCAAAAGAAGCAAAAATGCTTTTTGAAAGTATTGCGGATGTTCACACGTCACCGAAAAGGGAGAAGATGAAAATTATGTACCTCAAGGATGCTACACAGGTTGAGAGACTGGAAAGACAAATTTGAAGAAAATCAAGAGGGTCTGATTGTTTTAAATACATATCAACAGGTCGAAGATTTGATTGACTTGCTGGATGAAAGATATACAAGATCAGATGTGACAAATCAAGAATATGATACCGATGTGAAACGGGTGGCGAAGCCGGTATAGGTGAATATATGCAAAAATTATATGGGAAAATCTTTTAGTTATACGAGAAAACATATTTGATAGTAAAGGGGCAAAATACAAATGAAAACCAGACGAATCACCTTAGAAACGCATCTGCACAAGATAGCAGAATACGATGAAACTGTAAAAAATCTGGAAAGTGTATTCAATATTCAGAAGCAGAAAGTTACAAGATATATCGGCTCTGTCGTTACGTCATTTCCAACTTATAGTACGCACGATGCCGTTCATTCCATGAATATTATTTCAGCAATCGAAAAGATTCTTGGACAAAAGACGATCAAGAAAATGTCGGGCATTGATACGTTTTTAATCTTAATGTGTGCTTATATGCATGATACAGGAATGCTGTATTCAGACGAAGAAGTGAAACAATTATGGGAAACGGAGGGATTTCAGGATTTTCTCACTTCTGCCAGAAAGAGAGAAGATGAAGTAGGAAGAGCTGCGCGGAAGATTGATAAGGCAGAAAAAGGAGAAGGATGTTCGGTTCTTGAAGTACGCCGTTCTGTTGCTGTGATTCTGATGGAGTATTTCCGCCCAAGACATGGCCAGAGAATCAAGCATGTGACAGATGCCAGAACAAGTGAATTTGGTTCATTACTGTCGATAGATGATTCATTCCTGCCAGACAGAATTATTCATAACATCTATCGGATATCCATGGCGCACAACTGGGCGTTTGAGGATATTTTAAAAGAAATGCCATTGGCAGATTCATTCGGTGTTGAAGAATTCCATCCGAGAATGGTTGCATATCTGATCCGTATGGGCGATTTATGTGATATGGATAATAATCGTTTTAATGGTGTTGGAATCAAAGTATTCGGCAATCTCGGAGAAGAAAATCTTGCACATTATTTCAAACATAAGAGTGTAGAGACTTTACATATATCTTCGGATGGGATAGTAGTTGTTGCCAATGTCTGTTATGATATGATTCAGAGGGAATGTGAAGAGAACTGGCAGAAACATATGGAGAAAGCAGAACGGGATTCTGCACTGAAAAATATATTTCAGAATACGGTGAAAGAGCATATCAACTGGAAATCCTGGCTGGAGCAGGAGGTTACTGCAGGAAAGATGCATTCAATGGAATTATTTCCAGAGAAAAAGTTTATTTCTGTTCCTGAACTGAAGTATAAGATTTTGATTGACGGAGAGGAATCTGAATCTACACATAAAAATCTGAAGTTTCTTTTCTCATCTGAAAAGGCATTTAAACTGATTGAAGATATCAGCATTTACCAGAATAATAAATTGATTTTTGTGAGAGAACTGATACAGAATGCACTGGACGCAACAAAGATGCAGTTATACAGGACGTTGTCTGCGTATGGCTTTCAATTTAATGAAAAAACATCGCCGTTTGATGTAGAAAGAGCATATCCCAATATTTTTGAGGAACATGCGATTATGATTCACACAGACTATAGTCGTGAAACGGGAAAAGTTTATTTTTCGATTCGGGATAAAGGGATTGGCATCAGCATGGATGAGTTTAAACGTAATATTCTGACAACAGGACGAAGCTGGCCGGAACGAAAAGAATACCAGGATGAAATCAAAAGAATGCCGGAATGGCTGAGACCGACAGGGGCATTTGGAATTGGACTGCATACGGTATTTTCAGTAACAGATTCCCTGACGATACGAACTAAGTCCGATAGTGAGAACAAGGCAAATGAGATGACATTATATTCAGGGAAAAAAGGTGGTTATGCATTTTGCAAGAAAACGAATCAGACTCTGCAAAGGGGATCAGAATTTAGTTTTTCGTTTCTGTTAACGGAAGAACTGAAAGAATGGGTAACCGGAAGTAATGGTGGAAAATTGTTTCTCGAAAATGTAAATGATGGAATACAAAAGGAAATTAAGAAGATAATGGAAACGTGGTGCGTAACACCTATGGTTTCCATCTATGCGGATCAGGATTATGGAATACCAGCTTTTTCGCAGTCGACCTGGTACAATGAACTGAGCAGAACAGAAAAAGAAAATCAATTGATTGATCAGTCTGTCGAGTCAGAACGATATCATTTTGCGTTTACAGATGACTACCGGTCGATAATGGTGTGGGATCGGGAGAAGGATTGTGCATTAAGTTTTGGAATGGAGAGCATGGGAGGAGATAACGTTTGCTATAAGGGGATTCGTCTTACAGAAAGGATGGAATCTGGTAAATGCAGTGACAGCTTATATCTGAATCAGATGGATGTGCTGGATGGTGCAGGAAATGATTGGGTGGACGCAGCAAGAATGAAATTATCTCTGGCAGCACGCAGAAAACTGAAAAGCGTTGTGGAAGAGGCTACTGCATTTGCAAAAAGAATATATGTTTTCATGTTGGATGAATTTTATCAAGACAATGATATTAGAAATCTCACAAATGATATTGATGCAATGGCAAATAGAATTTATCAGAAGAAAGAGATATCATTGAAAGAAATATGGACAGAGGGCTGTGAACTTAAGAAAAAATATTGGGGAGTGCCAGAGTGGTGGAACCATAAAATGCTTACCAGAAAGATACTGCCATATTTTTTAATTGTAAAAATGTTAGATAAAAGCATAAAACTGTGGGATCCAGAGTCTGGGATGGAAGAGGTGCAGCATATATTTTGCCTTGCAGATCAGTTGATTAAAAGATGGAAAATGGATTGGAACGGAATGCATGGGGAATCCTTTCAACAGTCGTATTTTGATCAGCAGATGAGAACTCTGCTGTGGCATTTTCTGCAGATTGCAGGAATTGGATTTTCCTATGTTGCGTTTGAAAAAGTGAATTTTGACGATAACGAAAAAAATACGTTGTTTGAATATAAAAATTTGATTACGCAGAAAAGCTTTCAATTTTATCAAAAAGCATTTCCGTTCTGCTCGCAATGGAAATTTACAAAAGATATGTATCAGTGCGTAGAGGAGAGTGCCATAAGCGGGTTGATTCGATGGCGACCGGAATTCAGGAACAGAGTTCCGGATTTTATTAGATGGAAATATTGCCTGCCGAATTCGGCTTTGGATAAAGTGTTTGTGGAATGGAGAGCAGAGCACTGTTTTTCAAATGTAAAACCGTTGGAAATATTCCTGAGATTTTCAGGGATTCCTGAAATTGTATTAGACATACCAGGGGAAAACTGCCCGATTGGAGAAAAAGAGAAAAAAGTATGGCGTAAATTCTGCACAGAGTCCTATCTTAACTGGAAACTGTTTTATCGAATCAGACCATTATCTGAAGTTGCAAAAGATATGCTGAATAAAGAGACGATTGTTTTAAGGAGACCATTTACGACATATATAAGTGAACTGTTTCCGGTTTTCCACAGAATGTCTCTTGTAAGTATGGACGAAAGAAGGATGGAATTCAGCATTCATAACAGTAACACACACGGAGTACAGATAGATTCACAGACGAAAAAGAGAATATTTAAAGAATTCTGGAAAGAAGTAGAGCGGAGCCATGATCCGAAGGGATATGTGGCTATGATTGGAATGGAAGAATATCCGATGCTTGGAATTGAAAATGCAGAAGAACAATATCATGCACAGATTGGAATGCTGGCGAAGTATCCGGAGATACCATTATGGGATTATGGGGCAGGAATCAAAGCGTTTATGGATCAATTCATTGGATGTCCAATTGATGAAAAGAGTCAGGAAATTATAGATCGTATTATTAATTCAGAGGGTGGAAAGGCAGTGATTCATTACATCGCAGTGTACAGAAAAAAGACGGGAGATGATGTGAAAGAAGAGAAAATTGAGACACAGTACAGGGAGTTTTTGAAAGACTTGATTTATTGTTGGGCAGATGGAAGATGCACGTTTGGATGAAAAAACGAAAAATAACAGTATACGAATCCTTACCATTTTGATTCGCGGAGTTGATATTATGCCATCATTAGCATCATTTACGAGAGTATGAAACTTTTCTGTAAAATAATGTTTAGAAGGTTTTTCTGTGATGCAATAAATATCGTTAGGAGGGTCTTTATTATGGAAAGACAAAAGAAACCTGTATATCGAGTACAAATTTTCAAAACGAAGAAAAATTCTAAAATAAGTTTGTAATTATTTTAGAAAACTGGTATACTTAATTTGAAACATGGCAAAGCTTATGTTAAGCTTGAGCTGGCTTTATGAAGGAAGTGAGTGCTTTGAACATTAAAAAGCTAGTTTTTAAAAATTTCAAGACATTGGAAGAGGTGTCGTTTGAGCCGGGACGTGTAAATGTTTTTATTGGAGCAAATGGCTCTGGAAAAACAACAATCCTTGAGGCTATTGGTTTGCTTTGTGCTGCTATGACAGATCGAGTAGATAACGCAAGTATGCAGCGGAAAGGTATTCGTCTTAGTGTTCCGGGACTTTATAAGTCGGCATTCTCCGATTTAAGGAGAAAAGCACCAACCATCAATTTTGATGTGTCTTGGCGACAAAATGAAAAGGACTATCAATATGGAGTCAATTTGAATGTTCCAAATGAATCGGATTCAGCCAGACGAGACATGTGGCGTTATCATTCGGAAAAATTGACTGTAAATAATCAAACACTGTGGGGAAGAAGCGGTGCATCAAAAACAACATATGATCCGTATGTGGGGTTACTGATGCTCGAACCTAATGAAGAACTTGCTGAGGTTAGACCGGAAATTGAGAAGTTTAAGAACTATGCGATTTATCAACCTAACACACAAGCATTGAGAGGAACGCTCCCTGATCCGTATCAGGTTAATCCTATCGGTTTGTGCGGAGGCAGACTTGCAGAGGCAATTGAAGAAATCATGAGGCAAGATGAAGACGGTGAAAGCTACTTGCAGAATCTTCCACTGGATGAAGTCTTGGAACTGATCGATTGGGCAAGTGGGTTTGATGTGACTGCACCTAAAAAGTCAAGCGTAAATGCTGCTGTTCCGACGACGAGAAGAATTTTGGAGTTCCAAGATCGATATTTGACTTCAAAAACAAGCTTTACCGCTTACGATGCCAGTGAAGGAGCGTTGTATGTTCTGTTTCTTCTTTGCTTGGCATTGCACCCTGATGCACCGGGCATTTTTGCTGTGGATAGTTTTGATCATGCAATGCATCCTAGACTTGCGAGAGAGACGACAAAGCTGTTCTGTAAAACAATTCTGGAACAGGATAAGACTGTTTTTGTAACAACCCACAACCCTCTGGTTTTGGACGGACTTGATTTAATGAATGATGATATAAGATTGTTTGCAGTAAACAAAAGCAGAAAATCAGGTCACACATCTTTACAGAGAATTCAGGTGACTAAGGAGTTAATGGATTCTGGTTATTCTCTGTCGAGATTGTGGACAGAAGGACGGTTAGGGGGCGTACCAAATCTGTAATGAAAACGATAGGAATTGTTGCAGAAGGCCCACGGGATTTTGAACTGATTGCAGCAGTCATTGATACAATTACCAATGAAGAAAACAATTATCAAATGATTCAGCCAGAACCCAACATGATCGGACAGTTTGGAAATGGTTGGAAAGGTGTCTGGAAATGGTGTGAAGACAATCAGGGAAAGCTGAAGGCCTATATGCATTCCTTGACACCAGTACTTGATCTTTTGGTTGTCCATATGGATGGAGATGTCCAAAGATGCGAGAAAGAAGTCCATTGTGTTTGTCAAAGGGCACTTTGTGATGCGCCGGAAGGAGCACATCCGCTTACCTGTGAAAAAATAATTGGAGATAGAAACGAATGTCCGGTTGCGTTACCGTGTGAACACCATGGAAATACTCCAGATGCAGAGGCTGATTTTTTAAGAACATTCATAGGGACGTTGTTGCTTCCGGAAGATGGACTGGCTGTGAGCTATATGATTCCGTTTGATGCAACGGATACATGGATTGTGGCAGCCTGTGATCAGTACGATGATTATGAAACATTACTTGATCCGTGGGTTAACATCATTGCACATTCACCGCAATATCATGGAGTGAAAATTAAAAATCGTCCTAAAAAAGAAAAACGGACATACGAAAAGTTAATTGAAACTGTTTGTGAAAATTGGGATGATGTGGTTGCAAAATGTCCACAAGCAAAACGGTTTGATGAAGATGTGCGTGATTTTTTGATTGAACAGAAAACAGCAAATGTGTGATAAACGGGGCTTCTTTTCGCTGAGGAAAGTGACTGAAGCACATCCGAATCAGTATTATTTTGAGCGAATTGATACATGTGATAATGCGTTGGTTCGCTCTTTTTTTGCCCAACGGAAGGAAGCATGAAGGCTGTGCCTCATACCGCATGAACCACAGACAGCACCCAGGTGTAATCCGAAGTGCAGCTGTGGCTTATGCGGTTTTGCTTCTGAAACGGGAAAATATTGGGCTGAATAAAATAAAAGTTTCCGAAATGGGAAAATATTTTGATGTCCTGCGTATAATATGCCATACTGAGAAAAAAGAAGAAATGGAGTCACACCAGAACAGATGATGTCATCGACTGGCTTTTGGGATGATGTCACTGTGTAAAGACTACCTCAAAGATCGTTCCGCCGGACGGGCTGGACTGAACGGTTATTCTGCCGTCATGTACGCGCACGATTTCACGAACCAGGGCCAGCCCAAGGCCTACTCCGCCAAGCTGGCGGCTTCTGGATTTATCTACACGGAAGAATGGTTCAAATATGCGTTCTTTTAATTCAGCCGGGATTCCGCTTCCGGTATCTTCTACGGACAGGCAGATGTTTTTTCCCTTCCGGTATGCGGTTACGGTAACCTGTCCGCCGAAATGGTTGTATTTGATTGCATTCTCAACAAGATTGTATACCATCCGGTAAATCAAAATGTCACTTCCGACCATCGTGGTATCTTTACAGTTTCCGATCAGTTTTATCTCCTTTTCCTGGGCAAGCGGTTCCAGATCCACCAGTACTTCATCGACGAGGGCATCAACGGCAATGGTTTCATCCCTGCTTACTGTTTGAAGCTCACTCATATCGAGCAGTGTCTTGACCATTTTGCTGAGTCGGCCGTTTTGCTCCGTCATCATTTTCAGTGTTTGTAAGGTGTCGGCGTCATTGCCCGGATGCGGGGTGGAATGGTATAAATCGAGCTGTACCTGCATGACAGACAATGGGGTTCGAAGCTCGTGTGCTGCATTTGCCGTAAACTGTCTCTGGATTTCAAAAGCATCTGCGAGACGTTCCAGCATCTTGTTATACGAAATACGAAGCTGGTTCAGCTCTTTTACTTTGTTTTCTTCAATGCGCGAATCGGCCAGATTCTGTGCCTGCACCTCCTCGATTTTTTCGGAGAACTCACGAATGGGTCTGAGCGCATGGCCACTGATAAAATAGGTAGCGACACCGCCAAGAAGGGCCAATAAAGCGGAAAGGATCAGGCTGTTTCTTTTGTAGTCTGCTTTGTTGTTGTACACCTGAACAGAGAAATCTCTGGCAAATTCATCCCAATTGTCCTCCGGAATGCTGATATAGATTTGATCGGAACCGTCTGCGGTACCGTCTCCGCCCTGATCTCCGGCATCATCGCCCCGGGCATCTACGGTCTCCTGCAGGGAATCGATATAATAAATTCCGTTTTTATAGACAAGCAGGGTCAGACATCCACAGATGACCGCAATATACAGGGTAATGATACAGGTAAGTCTCCACTGCAGTGATATTTTTTTCATCGGTCGGACTCCTCTCGTATTTGATATCCTTCGCCTACTTTATTCAAAATCGGATCGTATCCAAGTACCGCCCTGAGCTTTCGCCGAAGCGAAGACATATGTACGCGGATGGATCCGCTGAAGCTGTCCACGGAGGCATCCCAGACATGCTCGATCAATTCTTCCTGGCTTACCGGTCTGCCAAGGTGGAGAAGCAGATATTCCAAAATTCCGTTTTCTTTTCTTGTCAGGGAAACCAGGGTTCCGTTGGCATAGGCCTCTCGTTTGATGGTATCGAATTTGATCCCGCCACTTTCCAGACAGACATCCTTCTGCACAAATTTTCTTCTTGTCAGACTGCGGATCCGCGCTTCCAGCTCCTGCAGATGGAACGGCTTTTCCATATAATCATTTGCCCCGGCATCGAGTCCTTCTACTTTGTCTGCAATCTGTCCTCTTGCAGATAAGATCAGCACCTTCGTTTCTTCGTTTTCCTTCCGGAGCTCTTTTAGAAGATCCATTCCGTCCATGCCGGGCAGATTGAGATCCAGGACAATCAGATCATAATTTTCTGCCAGGATGCATTCCAGAGCCTCCGCCCCATCATAGCAGGTATCTACCTCGTACCCGGCGGCGTACAGACTTCTGGCAACTGTGTCACACATTTGTTTCTCATCTTCCACGATTAATAATCTCAAAATTTTTTTCACCTGCCCATTTCTTAACAATGATTTTACAACAGCTATTGTATAATATCAGAGTCAGCTGGTCAATCAATAAAATCAAAGGAGCAACCACATTTTGAAATGCAGAAAAATATCTCAAATTGTTCTAGTTATCACAGGCATAGCGATGATGGGCTATGGCGCCGTCAGAGGGGAAGCGGCTGCTGTGCTTGGGAAAGCAATTAAATTATGTCTGGAGTGTGTCGGAATTGGATAAGAAAAAGAAGTTACGATCAAAGAAAATAGCCGGAATACGCGGGTGGATCCAGGCAGCGGCCACACTGCTTACCAATCCTCATATCCCCAATTTTTTTCAGGGCAAAATATATCAGGGCAAAGCGAAAACGGTATGCGTACCGGGACTAAACTGTTATTCCTGTCCTGCTGCGACGGGAGCGTGCCCCATCGGAGCCTTTCAGGCGGTTGTCGGATCATCCAAATTTAAGTTTTCCTACTACATAACCGGGTTCCTGATTTTACTCGGCGTGACACTGGGAAGATTCATCTGTGGTTTTTTGTGTCCGTTTGGATGGTTTCAGGATTTGCTTCACAAAATCCCCGGAAAGAAATTCTCCACGGCCAGACTGAAGCCGCTGCGGTATCTGAAATATATCATCCTTGCTGTTTTTGTAATTCTTCTGCCGATGTTTGCAACGAATTCGATCGGGATGGGAGATCCATTCTTCTGCAAATATATTTGTCCGCAGGGCGTTCTGGAGGGGGCGATCCCGCTTTCCATCGGAAATGCCGCAATCCGGTCTGCACTGGGCAAGCTGTTTTCGTTTAAATTCGGTATTCTGATTACGGTTGTCGTGCTCAGCATCTTGTTTTACAGACCCTTCTGCAAATGGATCTGTCCTCTTGGGGCAATCTATTCCTTATTTAATAAGGTAAGCTTTTTACATATCACGATTGAAAACAGCAAATGTGTCGGATGCAATCAGTGTTCCAGGGCATGCAAAATGGATATCGACGTGTGCCGGACTCCCAATCATCCGGAATGCATCCGATGCGGAGCCTGCATCAAGGCCTGCCCGAAGGATGCGATCCACTATCAGTTTCTGGGAAAAACGTGTCAGAAAAAGGACACCGGAGATCAACAGTCAGAGATCAGAAACCATTGATTAGTAGCAGATCACGAAGCATCGAAGGATGATATTGAATTCTTGTTTTTTACATTATACTATCTTAAAAGGAGCCATAATTTATGAAAACCAAAAGAACTTTTATCCCTGTTTTTACACTCAGCGTAGCATTATTACTTACCGCATGCAACGGAAAAGAGGCTGCAGACACAAAGAAAACGCAGACAACCCAGACGGAATCCGGCACAGAAGCTGTTACGGGATCTGTTGCGGAATCCGGAACCGAAACGGCAGGGGCTTCCGGCACAAAGCTGGACGATTTATATCAGCAGGAGAACCAGATTTTTTCAGATCATGCGGACGTATGGAACAAGGTGTTTGGCATGATGAATAAAAGCACGGCTGATCCGAGCGGAAATTATGGGGATTATCTGGCAGACACGGTTGAAGCCAACAAGGACTCTTTTGCTGAGGACGAGTTGAAAACACTAACGGATGATATTGAAACGATACGAAAAATCGAGGAACAGATAGCGGAATTGGAAAACGGCAATACAGCATCGGAAGATACCGATGCGAAAAACGATTCCGAAGAGGCATCTCCGTTCCGGGATTTCTCGGGCCAGGATTATGATGGCAACACCGTTGACGAAAGTCTGTTTTCCAAAAATGCGGTAACGGTCGTGAATTTCTGGTTTACTGGCTGCAAGCCTTGTGTTGCTGAGTTATCCAAGCTGAACGAATTAAACGATGCAATCAAATCCATGGGAGGCGAGGTTGTAGGCATCAACACAGAAACCTTCGACGGAAATCAGGATGCGATCAAAGAAGCAGCAGCGGTTCTTGAAAGCCAGGGTGCGAAATACCGCAATCTTTCCATTGACTCTGCTTCCGCGGCCGGAAAGTATGCTTCCGATATTATGGCATTTCCGACCACAATCTTAGTCGATCGGAACGGAAATATTGTAGGAGAACCGATGCTTGGTGGAATCGACAATCAGGAGAATTATGATACGCTGATGAAACAGATCCAGTCTGTGATGGATGCAGACAGCGCGAAGTAAGACGAGAGCTGCGGCAGCCGAAGAAAGCAAACGATACTGCAAAGTGGGGCTTGCGGATTGCGGAAGTGATTTAGGGCTTGACATTATAGGAAGGGAGTGCGAAAAAGCAAAGTTACGTTTTTTCGCACTCCCTTTTCATAACAGGATTTTTTTCAAATACATTTACAAGACGAGGTAGCGGGCAAAGGAAAAAGGAACGTTTCATTTTCCGTTTTGTTATGAATTGATAGTCCGTTCTGAATCCGCAGGTTTCA
>ERZ826396.101-NODE-101-length-125853-cov-5.401644_pt1 | contig 125853 bp, 119 predicted proteins | sample MGYA00519926_ERZ826396 | MGnify/ENA primary metagenome ERZ826396 (study PRJEB31778, sample SAMEA3449230) | human gut metagenome | biome: human gut; feature: human-associated habitat; material: faeces | place: United Kingdom | collected 2010/2012 ... | reverse complement strand
GGAGAACTGGGCGAATCTTTCGACCTATTTTAAGTATCCGGAAGCGGTCCGCCGCCTGATCTATACCACAAATGCCATAGAGGGATTTAATCGGCAGCTGAGGAAGGTCACAAAATCAAAGACGGTATTTCCTTCGGATGAGAGGATTCTGAAAATGCTGTATCTGGCCATGATGGATATCACCAAAAAATGGACCGGTCACCACCAGGACTGGGGACAGATCCATTCGCAGCTGGAGATATTTTTTGAAGAACGGCTATCCGGATTATAAGCAGATTTCGGCCTGGCAGGGCTGGCCCAGCCAGCCCTGCTTGACATGACCGGAAACTGCATTATAATACAAGCAAGGGCAGGATCTCAGGAAATCGGCCCTGCCCAGAGTAACTAATGGAATATCTTATATCAGTTTTTTCAGTTTACACAAAACTTGAAACGATCTCGGCTGGTTCCCGATATCTGGGATGTTGTTTTCCAAATTGCCGGAACATCGGTTTCCTGAGATAAGAATATTCATTAAAATGTTAATCTATCTGGATTGATTAATAATAAAGTTTGCTTTTTCACCTTGTTTTTTATTCACCCAGATTTCATATTGATAAATATAATTTTGGTTTTCCAAAACGTTTCCCAATTTCCCCCGAATTGTTCCTTCGCCAGGGAACAAGAGATTTCCACTATGATTTCTAACTTTGTATCTATAGGGGATTTGGGCATTATCTAATGCGTATCTTATTTCGTTGAATTTTTTAAGATCATAGCCTATATAAATCGAATAATTTAATCTCATTGTACCATACAAATTTTTTGTTAATCCTTTAGTTTATTATACGCGAATCTTCTCATTAAGCAAGAGAAGATTCGCGTGAGTTATTACAAATCTTTGGAAACGTTAGCCTGTAATGTTATAACAAGACCGCTCTGCGTAGTAATTTGGGCTGTTGAATTACATCCAATTATTGAACCATTTCCATATTTCATAGCAGCTAATCCAGTATTATAAGAAACAGAATTAGAAGTAGGATATTCAAAATTTCCGCCTGAATTGAGGCCTAATGTATATCCCCAATATACTTCCCTATTTGAAAGGGTTGTAGTTCCTCTAAGCTGTGTCCAAGACGCTCCAGCTTTAGAAAAAGTGCAATAGGTATCATCTGCTGAATATGTAATACTGACTGTTGCTTTCCAATAGGTATTTTGGCTGCTTGAAGAATCTGTTGTTATTGCAGCTCTATACGCATTAGCATCCATTAGTTTAATACCGCTATGATTGTCCGCGGGTATTTTTACATATACTTCTCCCTCTGTATGTATTTCTCCATTTAAACTCCTGGTTTCCGAAGAATAGACAGGTACCGACATGGATTGACTTTCTCCTGTATTCTCATTTAGAATTGAAACAGTCATTTGTGCAGGTTCGGTAGCCTTTGCTCTGGTAGAGCTTAACATTACCAGAACGGACGCTAAACATATTACCAAAAAGCGTTTCATGATTTTATTCATAGTTTGTTCTCCTCCGTTGTGTGCAATTCAGTAAAGTGTCATTATGAGTTTACTCTGAGAATTTCATAGTTCCTATCCTCCTTGTATTATATAGTAGTGTTTATAGACCCTCTCCAAGGTCATATTGTTTGGAAATATTGTGGATTGTTTCCTTCTCCTCATATTATAGAACAGAGCTTTGTGGAAATTTTAAACAATTGGTGGGTTGTGAATTTTTGGATACAGCAAATATTATCTAACCTTGCATTTTTAAATAGCACAGATAAGAATGAAATTGTAAAAAATGTCATGAATTATCCGTTTTTGTACGTAAATTTTTACTTTGAGACATTTATACCATGATGATCGTCATACTTATAAGGTAATAGGATCAAAAACTCTATCATATTTTCGAAATCTAAAAATATTGTTGAGAACCATTGATATAAATGTTCTAATTATCCATTCAGGAATAAAAAAGCGGGTCATCCCCCTTGCAGCATATTAACACTTGTTGTTTCTGATATCGAATATTTATTTAATTATATATATATGTATCTTTACAAGCGGCTTAACGAGCATAAATAAATGAAAATATCGACATCATAAAAGGTGCAGAAGGGGAAGGTGCAGAAGGGGATTAACTAAAGGATATGATTATTGCAGAGGACTTGAAGGACTGCTAAAAAGGATAGGAGGGAAAGATTAAAGCGGGCAAAACTTAGGACAGATTCAATTTTGAGGCTTTTTCCATAATTGCATATTGGAATGTAATTTCCAATCTCTTCAACTACGGCTTACTACTTATAATCCGGATAATGGAGTTGTGTAGGAACATTTTCAAATCAGACATCACCTCGTTAGAAATTTCGGAGGATACAAGTTAAGTTTATTCTGGAGTGGATAGATGATGAGACGCTACTTAATCGTTGCATTGAGAAAAAACGTCCAGATTGATTTTGAGAACTTGTCAGTCCATATAAGAGAGATGGCAAGATAATAGTTTCTAGATTTGTATAAGTAAGTGTTTATATAACATAAAAATATGCAAAATACCCAAAATATATAGAATTGATTGAGATAAAATGGCTTTTTGACACTATTTTACTAACATAATTGGACAATTTATGACATTTTTGACACAAACCTTATCTTTGGTGCTATTGTAAAATCAACCCGATAAAGTTAGGGAAATAACCAATAAAAATAATTCGATCTTATAGGAAGGAGGTGAATTATATGAAGATTTTCAAAATCACATTTTTCAGAAAGCCCATTTCATTTAGACGCTATTTTACTCATGGAAAGTATACAGAGTAACAATGGCTATGACAACTGAAAAAGGGAGTGATATTGGAGATGGTTTGCCCATCTCCAATATTCGTAAAAGGGAGGAAAAATGAATAATATGGATAATAGAACAAAATTATATCTTAACGGTGACGTGCATGTACATAGAAAAGGTAGGAAGGAATTAGTAATCTTTTCGAGTATTCCGGAGTGGATCGTTGGAGAAGAGGGGATTTATGAGACAATTATGAGTTTAAATGGGAAATGTTTTTCTGATATAGACAATGAACAGATACAGGAATTATATAAATCATTAGTAGAAATGGAATTGCTGTTACCAGAAAAAGATATTGAGCAAGTCAATGATTTAAAGACTGAAATATATCCGATAAATGGAATGTGGATCAACGTGGATTCAAACTGTAATCTCAGATGCAAACATTGTTTTATTGGAGAAACTTTATGTGAGTCAGAAAATAAATTAAGTTTAATTGATATACAAAAGTTGGCAAAAGAACTAAAAGAATTGTCAACAGGAAATCTGCGTGTAGTAATTGCGGGAGGAGAACCTCTATTACGAAAGGATATTATTGATATTGTAAAAGCTATAGATGATGTAGATGGGTTGTATCCAAATATCATTACAAATGGCTTATTATTAACTGATGAAATAATAAAATTTTTAGCTGAGAGGCAAATAGAAACAACCATTTCTTTAGATGGTACAACTAAAGAAATGCATGAGTTTTTGCGGGGAAAAAATACATATGAAAAGACAATGGAAAAAATATGGGAGTGTAAGAATGCAGGAGTACCTCTTATATTATCAATGACAGTACATAAAAAAAATCAGGATACCGTACTAGACTATTTTGATTTTGCAGAAAAAGTGGGTGCAAAAAGAGTTATTTTGAATTTTCTTAATACTATAGGAAATGCAAAAATGAATAATTTGGAATCGGCTGATGAATTTGAAATTATACATGGATTATTGGAAAAGGCATGTGATGATAGTGATGTTAAAAGAAGATTAGTTAATACAGCTGTAAGCAAATTGGTAGAAACAGTTTTATATCCAATAAGGACAGATTGTTGTGGATCCGGGATAAATAATTGTTCAATATTGGCAAATGGGGATGTGTCACCCTGTCCTTCATTTCAGGGCTCCGGTTTTATTGGAGGAAATATTAAAGAGAAGTCATTAAAGGAGATATGGAATAATCCAAAGACATTTGCGTTACATAGATCCGTCGATATAACAAATTTGAACGCAGTCTGTAGCAAATGTGAAGTGAGACTATTTTGTGGAGGGGGATGCAGGGCACAGGCATACTATGCTAGTAATGGGGATATGAAGGCAAGAAGCCCTCATTGTAAAGAATACAAAAAGTTGTATGTAGACTTAATGTGGTTGCTTGAGGAGAATCCAGGGTTACGAGAACTTAAAACTCTTCAAAGTGAAAGTTTATTCCATGAGAGGTTGGTATGAATAGGGAATTCGTTTGCTTTACAATAATATCTGGAGTAATTTCATTTTGCTATAATGTGGTGATGATTGTTGTTCCATTAAGAATGACTGACCATGGGATGAATTATGCTATGGTAGGGACGGCAATGTCTGCAGTAGCAGTAGGACTAATGATTATAAAATTACTTATTGGTCACCTCTCAGATAGACTGGGAACTAGAAGGTTTATTTTGACATCTTTGGCGGGGCTATGTGTGGTGTCATTTTTTCTGGCGAGGGCAAATAATATATTTCAATTCGGTATATTATTAGCAGCTATTGGGATTTTTAGAGGTATTTTTTTATCTGTAAATGGATCGTATGTATTAAGCCTTTCGGAAAATGATGGATATGGAAAGGTATATGGAACCGTTCAAGGGATATCTTCCATTTTAGCCAGTATAGGAGGAATGATTTCTGGAGTTTTATATGTACTTAATGAGGGTGAATATGCTCTTTATATATGTGGTTTCCTACTTTTTGTTGGAATAATTGGAGCGATAAAAGGATTGGGGAAAAATGAATGTGTGTATAAAGAGAGATTACCGATTAAAAAGGTTTTGTCATCGATAAATAAACAAATATTCATTTTTTGTATAATCGTTTTTGTTCAATCATTTGTAGCCGGACCTATGTGGAACTTTATTATACCAGTCTATTGCTATGATATATTATTGTTGTCGCCTGCGGTAGTTGGGGTATTGATGTCCTTGGATGAATTGATAAGTTCACCTACATATATTGTGGCGGGTAATATTGTTGATAAAGTTAATGTCGTTAAATTTAATATAGTATTTTTATTAGTAACCGCTTTGGGTGGATTCTTGATGATGAAAGCAACATCTATTACTTTATTTGTGGGATTCTTTTTATTATGCAGCATTTCCATCTCGTGTACATTTGTAGGTATTCCTAAAGAAAGAATAGAATATATTAACAAAAACCAAAAGGGATTTGAACTTGCGTTTATATCTATGTGTGGCAGTCTGGGAGACTCGTTTGGTAGTAGCATAATGGGAAATGTTGCTGAAAAATTAGAAATGCAATACTGCATGCTTATATTTGCAATAACATATATTTGTATGGCAATATTCGTAATACTGCCTGCTATAAAGAAAAAGAGGAATAAAAATGCAGAATGATAAAAATATTTTGAAACGAATCCAGTTAGCCATGCCAGGTAAAAATTTAGATCCAGTTGTAGCGTCTGATACGATAACAAGGGAAATATTAGATAATGTCTATGAAAAATTATTTCAATATGAAGGATTAAATTTAGTCCCGGTATTGGCTGAAGAACTATGGACGGAAAAAAAACAGATTTATAGAATCAAGTTACATGACAATGTATATTTTCATGATGGAACAATACTAAATTCTCTTGTGGTAAAGAGGAATATTTGTCGGATGTTAAAAAAGTCTAAACGTGCACAAATATTTCTTAACGGAATTCTCAATGAAGAAGGAATATTTTGTCTGGAAGAGAATATTCTGGAATTTGTATTAGAGAAGCCAACAGAAGTTTTCACGGCTCTTTTGGCGATGCAAGAAGGGGCGATTGTATCAACAAATTTATTAGATAATGGGAATGAACTGCGTGAAAAAGCTATTGGGACAGGCCCCTTTGTGCTGAAGTCATTAGATTGGGAAAACGAAAGAATTGAATTACTCAAGAATGAAAGATACTGGGGGAAAACTGGTAATATACAGAAAGTAGAAATTGTTGTAGAAAAATCATATCAGAAGAGAAAAGAGATGATGGAAAAGGGCGAAGCCGACATTGTAGAATTACAAGCCAGTAAACTTAGAGATTTTAATAGTAAGAATAATATAGTTTTTGACGTTTTCCCGTCATTGGATATAATTCTATTTACATTTAATTGTAATAGATATCCAATGAATAATATTAACCTTAGAAAACGGATAAGAAATTCTTTTGATTGTGATTTATTTTTAGAAAAGGGGCGGTGCAATCTGGGAGAAAGAATATTTGCCGCAGTACCCAATGGAGTATTAGGGCATATTAGCTCAATAGCAAAAGAAAAAGAGGCTGATTCCATCCCTTTTATATGCGACCGAACTGTTAAAATATTAACTATAGAAGGACTTGAAGACGCAGATATAGCGGTTGAGATGATGGGAAAATGTTTGGAGAATGTGGGAATAAAATATGATATTGTTAAGCTGCCATTTCGACAATATTCAGATGAACAAGATGCAGGAAATTATGATATTTCTTTTTTGTCTTGGGCTCCTGATGTAGTATCACCGCTTGCTTATCTGAATGATTTTTATCATTCTAGGGGAGAAGTATCTCAAATTGTAGGTTTAAAAGATGTAAATCTGGACAGAAGAATTGATGAAATAAGGAATAAAGACACAGATGTGAGTGAAATCGAACAGATACAAAGATTAGGCGAGAAACACTGTCCATATTTATGGTTGTACCAAGGAAAAGGTCTTAAAGTACACAGCAGTAGAATTTATAATGTGAGTCATAATGTTTTAGATGGTGATTATTCATTTAAATATATTAAAAAGGAATAAAGCATGGATTTTTCGGAAAAGGTAGCAACGAATTATTTGAAATTAGTTAACTTAAGCCAGTATACAAGCTTAGTAAAGGGGAAAAAACCGAATTTTTTTAAGCTTATGTTATATGATTATTTATTAATTTATCTGCCGGTTTTATCTAAACCTAAAAAAAACGTGTACAATTTTATATTGGAAGAAAAAGCAGAGTTGATTGTGAGAAAGGAGGATTTTTTAATAGAAGAGATAATTAAAAAATATGAACAGGTGGAGCCACAAGTTGAATTCTTTCAATTATCCTACGATGAATTAAATAACAGTAACATGGACTATCGACATGTGCTGGCTGATAAAAAGAAAAGAATATATAAAGAAATTGTGGAATTAGAATATAGACGAAAAGTAAAAATTTACAATTTTTTTCTGCGTAGGACGGGAAAATCATATTTAGATAATTACGTTGACTTAACAAAAGAAGAAAAAAATATACTTATAGATTATTTAAAGATATTCCTTAAAAGAACAGAGAAAAAGTATCTTCAATATTTAGAAAAAAAAGTTATGCAAAGAACAAACTTAATAAAGTCTGATATTATACATGAAATATATAGGAATAAAGTTGGAAGAAAAGGAATTGAAAGTATTATCAGTAAAATGCCCAATATTTTTCAAATTGGTTATAAAATTGATAAAACAATGATTTTGCAATGTAATAAAATAATTAGACCATTTTGTCTAAGGATAAATCCTCCAGATGAATTGTACATGGTAGTAGATAGAGGTAGCGGAGTACCAGATATATTAAATTGTTTACATGAATTTGGTCATCTCTTTTACACGTTATTGAAAAAGGATAGTGGCTTTAGCTGGTATTCTCCAGATAAACTGAAGGATGAGTATGTTGCGATCCTATTTGAATGCTTTGCGATGAACACTTATTTTTTGGGCAAAGTATTGGGAGTTGATAATGTGCATAATATTACCAGTATTTGTGAAGAAATGGAAATAATAAGCCTAAGAAAATATTGTGGTCTTTTATTATATGAATTACAAATTTATAACAAGAATGGCAAATTAAAAGAGATAGATGAATGTAAAAAAATATATATAAATATATTTAAAGATATATACAAATGTGAAATTGATGAAAATGAGTGTATGCATGTGATCGAACAGGGAGTGGCAAGTTATTTCTATTTCTTCGCAAATCTAAATGCATTAGCATTTTTGAAAATGAAAAGAAAAGCCAAAGGAGAGCAGTGGTATACAAAGGCAGGAGCTTTTGAGGATATAGTAAAAAGTATTGATACAGTAAATACTGATTTTAATATTATTTCAAATTACATATAATTAACGGAGGATAATAATGAAATATTACAGAGATACTATGGAAAATTATGAGAATTTGGTTTTGAAACCTGAAGAAGTAATATCTTATATGGATTCCATCAAAAAAAAGAAAATAGACAATGTAATAGTAGATATGAGTGCATTTACGACGGTGAGATGGAAATGCTCAGAGGATTGTAAAACAACTTGCTGTGACGGTGGAGGTATATGTACTCCTGATAATCTAAGAAAAGCAGCAAAGTTTTTACCTCTTACATATAAATATATATCGTCATTACAAAAGGAAAAAATAGAAAACGGAGAAATTAACTGTAAAGAGTATAAATTAACGACAGTAGAAGATAGATGTGTTCTGTACTACCAGGATGGGGTTTATGGAAGATGCGCATTGCATCGTGTTGCATTAGATTGTAATATGCCAATTCCAGCAATTAAAAGTTTTGATTGTTATATTGAACCTTTGGAAATAATATGTCTTGATGATGAAAATTTATTTATGACATTATCTACAGAACAAACAGTAAAATTTAGCCGATGGAAGTGTGTATTACCATGTATACAAATACAGGATAAAGGTATTCCTTTTGCATATAAGACATTAGAAGATGTTATTACGTATATTTTTGGTTGCGCATTTTATAAAAAACTGGTGAAGGAAATTCAGATGAATGATTGAATGACATTCAGAAAAGTTAAAATCGTATTTATCGTCGATAAAAAAATTGACAACCACACTTCAGAGTGGTATTGTAAAACTGTAAATTGATTTCTGTACATTTTAGATATGCATGAGTTGCTCGGCTATCATTGTACACGCTGTAAATTTTGTAAACAAAGTGTCAGGTATACTGTGCCCAAACGGCCAGTCATATTCTGGCACTTTTTTATTATAGATACGTCAGAATAAAAGGAGGAATGACGCAGTACCACAAAACCGGAGTATTCCGGCAGGCGGGAACCGTACCAGGTCAGAAAAAGATCGGTACGGTTCTTTTTTTGTGCCTGGAAAGTCTGCCAAATGGCAGGAAATGATTTTGTAAACTGGACAAAGAAAGGATGAAAAGAAGGAATGAAAAACATGAAGGCTCTTATGGGCAGCATCAGCATTCTGATCGGTGCGGTAATCGTCATTTTGGCGTTGGTGCGCGGGCCCTGGCAGACGGGACTTTTATTGGCTGTATTTGCCCTCTGGGGGAATTGGATTGTCCTGCTGCTTCTGATTCCATATATGAATCAGGCCAAAAGGCGCAGAGAACGGCAGTTAAGGAAGCTTCAGATCAACAGCCTGCAGAAGGAGATGGAGCGACAGGAGCAGAAACTTCAGAAGCCAACAACGGAACTGGAGGCCAAACAGCTTCTCCTGCGCCATGTCAATCATCGGATCTCGGCCTATCTGCATGTGCTGTATCCAAAGGCAACCTGGGAGTGGTGCGAAAAGGCGCCTGCCGAGCTGGCCATTGCTGGAGGAGTCGGACGCATCCGCTTGTATGGCGTACCGGAGTATGACCATGGGGATGTGCACATTGATACACATGCCAACATCTGCTGTGACCTGGTGAAAATAGTCCCGCTGTCCCAGGAGGCAGGCGGGGAAGAGCTGGAGAACAGGGAACCCGTGGATCCGCAGGTATGGTTTGAACTGCAGGGAAGGAAGGTCATGGAAGAGACGATTGCGGACCTGGCTTCCAAAGGACATAACAGGCTTATGATCCGGGAGAATGGCGATATCACAGTAAGGCAGGATGATAAGGAAAACGTTGTGGCAAACCTGCCTGGATTCCCGGAGAAAGTTTACTGGGAAAGGCTGGTGCAGGTACTGGAAGGAAATGGCCTGAGTGCCCAGACGGAAGTGAATGGCATTCTGATTTCCTGGTAGAAGAATCGGAGAAGGGAAGTGAAAATGTGAAAGAAGGGATGAGTCTGAAGGAGTTTGCTGCAGAACTTCAGAGGCAGAATGAGATCAAGCAGGACTATCTGGTAGATTCCAAAAGCCTGCAGATGGAAGCGTATGGCGGAAGGCCTTACCTGCATCTGTACGACAAGGGAAGGGAGGTTGTGGAACCTCTGGACATTAACCAGATCGCCCACCGGCAGATCGCAGCCCACCTGAAAATTCCAGCAGATTACTATGATAAGATGCAGGAAGAACAGCCGGAACTGCTGGCTCATAACGTAAACACCTGGCTGGCGCAGTCATCAGATAAGCGGATGCTGCGGACGCTGGGAGGCACGGCGCGGGCCTTCTTAAGCAGCAGGTATAAGCGGATTGACAACATGGATATCGCGGCCATAGTAATCCCGATCCTGAGCGGAATCGAAGGGGTGAGGATTGAAAGCTGCCAGCTTACGGACAGGCAAATGTACATCAAGGCGGTCAATCCCCGTCTGGAGGCGGAGGTCGTCCCCGGGGATATTGTACAGGCTGGCGTGATTATCAGCAACTCTGAAGTCGGCCAGGGAGCCGTTAACATCCAGCCGCTTATCTATCGGCTGGTGTGCGCTAACGGGATGATCGTGAATGACGCGCAGACGAAGGCAAAGCATATCGGCCGTATCGTCAGTTCAGACGAAAATTTCCAGATTTATTCGGAAAAAACGATCCAGGCAGAAGATAAGGCGTTTCTTTTGAAGGTTCAGGATACTGTGAAAGCGGCTGTAGATGAGGCACGCTTTTCGCGGATCGTTGAGCATATGCAGGAAGCCAGACAGCTTCCTGTGAATACCGCGGAAGTACCCGAAGTGGTACGGCTGGCAGGGCGTCAGTTCGGCATAACGAAGGAAGAAAGTGCGGGCGTGCTTCAGCGCCTGATCGAAAGCAGCGACCTGAGCCTGTACGGACTTGCCAACGCAGTGACTCGTTACAGCCAGGACGTGGAAAGCTATGACCGGGCGACTGAGCTGGAAGCGGCCGGATACAATATCCTGACCATGCCTGCCAGACAGTGGAACATGATCAACCAGATGGCTGTGGCTGCCTGAGCGCAGCATGAAGGCAGTAACACGTCATCCTGATAAAAGACAAAGCCGGAAATCCGGCGGAAAGAAGAGGAAATTATGCAGAGAAGAGAAATGAACGAAGAAAGATTCCTGATCCCTATGATGGATGCCTCGGAAGCAGCGGGAGAATTTTCAGCAGAGGAGTTGGGAGCGGATGTGGATGGTATGAGCCTGGGATTCCAGCGGATCAAAATTCCTTCCGGTGGCGTCCAGCAGTTTGAGCTGCCATCTGGTGATCCGGAGCATCCCGATTATGAGCAGTCGCTTACAGTCGTAGTGCTCCATCACCATGACTCTAATGTGTATTGGGAAGACGGAGAAGAATACGACGAAAATGCAAAGCCGCTCTGTTCATCTGTAGATGGGAAGATGGGATATGGCTCTCCAGGAGGCGTATGCAGGGGATGCGCCCTGAACCAGTATGGTACGGCATCAAACGGATCGGGGAAAGCATGTAAAAATATGAGATCCCTTTATCTGTTAAGGAGCGGGGATTCCATGCCGATGGTACTGAATCTCCCCCCGACGAGCCTCAAACCCTGGAAAGAGTTTTTTAGACAGGCATTCCTTTTCAGGAGACGTACATCCTGGGGCAGCGTAATAGAAATCGGATTGAAGAAGATTCCGAACGGAAAAGAATCCTATAGCGTGGCAACATTTAAGCTGATCCATGACTTTACCGGTGAGGAGCTGGAGAAAATCCGGGCCTTTGCAGGACAATTCAAAGAGCAGCTGAAGCTGATCCTTGATGACCGCGTTAATAATCTTCAGCAAACCGGGGATGGATGCGAGTACGAAACGGCAGAATTTCGGGGAAGCAACATCCAGCCCTATGAGATCGACGGGGACCGGGAAGCGCTTCCCGCCTGACGGAAGGAGGGATTCTTATCAAACTGACCAATGAAGAGCGGCTGTATGCAGCACTCCATCATGGCCTGGTCTACCGGTTCCTGCGGAAAAACAGGCTGTCACGGGAGGAATATTACGACGTGGTCATCCCGGGCTATCTGCGCGCGGTAAGACGTTACTGGACGGAAGAAGACCTGCGAAGATACCAGTTTTCCACAATCGCATGGGGATGCATGCGTTCCAGTGTGGGAAATTACAGGAAAAAACTGAACCGGGAGAAGAGACAGGGAACTGTGATCAGTCTGGACCAGAAATACGCAGGCACGACAGCAGCAGAAAGGCTTGTGGATCCGGTTGACTGGATCGGAAGGCTGGAGAGGCGGATGCTGTTAATGGACTGCGCCGGAAAGCTTACGAAAGAGCAGAGGGAAATCCTGTCCCTGAAAGGAAAAGGGTATCATCTGAAGGAGATTGCGCAGATGCAGAAACGCACCCCGTCCCGCATCAGGAAAGATGTGGAACAAATCAGGAAAGTGCTTCGGCCCCTACAAAATGCGGCGTAAAAAATTATGACGTAGAAGCAACCAGGGATTCTCTGTTGTATTCCAGCAGAGAATCTCTGGCACAAAATACAGATGTGCAGCGAAGGGAGAAAAAAGAAATGGAACAGTCAAAATCAGAAAAAAAGAAACGGAGTATTGTATTAAGGGGAAGCCTGCTGAAACCTTTGGCGGTTGGCAGGTGCGCGATTATACATACAGGAGGGAAGCTGTACCGCACATCCAGAGTGGTTGCTATCCGGAAACAGGATGACAGGGCGGTGTACTTTGAGACGGAGAATTCGTTTTACCATATCAGTCTCGAACCGTATTTCTATTCATTAGCCGGTTTTGTGGAATATCAGACCACAAAATGCGCGGCATAGGATCAGAAACAGGAAAAGGGATTGCCGGCAGACTGTAACACAGTCTGCCGGAAGTGTTTTTATGGAAAGGAAGAAAATGAGTATCCTGGAAAAATTTGAAGAGGTAAAGATTTGCGGTATGGAGCAGCTGACCGAATCAGATATCCAATACTGCGAGCAGAATCAGATGGCATATGAAGCGGCTGTCAGGGATTATACAACCCTGCTTTCGGAATGGGAAGGTGTGTGTAACAGGCAGAAGGAATGTCTGCCGGAGACGGATGAGGAAAGGAAACCGTCCCCTTATCTGGGAGTGGGAAAACGGATCTCTTCCAGAATCCTTCGGGAGCATCTGGACCAGCTGAACGGGATATTAATCAGTCAGATTGTGAATGAAATCAGTTCCCGTTACCATGTGACCATTGAGAAAGAAAAAATCAGCAATGCCTTGTCTTATACCATGTCTGGAACAGACGGAAATTTGGATGAAACGAAGCCGGCGGAAAGAAGGATTCTTCAGTATGGGGAAATCGTTGACCAGATTTTTCTGCAGTTTTCCGGAAAGAGCCTGCGGGAACAGGCGGAATACGAATTGAAAAGCAGATGCCGCAAAAGCGCAAAAAATTACAGGGGAGAGCTGGGATATGAAAAAAGAGGAAGCTGCCTGATTTTTACAGATGGGGCCAGCTGCAGCGAATGGCTGGGTTCTCCCGAATGGAAATTATGGGAACCCATGGCGGCAATTCTGGAAGGCGTTGCCCATTATGAACGGAATGATTTTAGACTGCCCCTGTCCATTGCGGAAGTTATTTCTCAGTACAGGCTGAAGAACAGTGAAATCCCCTTTCCCGATTGTAAAAAAGTTCAGTCAATGAAACTGTATAAAAATGGGCGCGTGGACATCCGTTTTCGGGAGGGCAGATTCCTGGATCAGTTTGTGGCAGAATATTTATTACAGGAAAGCGGGCTCACATCAGAAGAAGAGGAAGAGGAAAATGAAATATCAGGATCAGGCTCTTAACCTGACAGTGGATCAGAGAAAAACGCTGAATGCGAAGGCATTGTACCTGGTAAGCAGCAAAAAGGCCGCCAGCTCAGAGATTACGCCGGAGGAGATCTATAACGCATATACCGGCAAAGGCGGCCTGCATGGGCTGAGCAGAAAAGATTATGACAGCTACCAGGAATACAGCCGCGCCAAAAAGGACGCGGAGGATGGACAGTTTTTTACGCCTCCGGCGTACTGCCGGATGATCCTTTCCAGCCTGGGCCTGACCACAGAGGACAGGATTGCAGACCTGACCTGCGGGATGGGGAATTTTATCAATTTCTGTCCCAGCGAAGAAAAGTTTTATGGCTGTGAAATGGATGAAGATGCATGTAAAATAGCCCGTTTCCTGTATCCCAAAGCCCATCTGGAGCATCAGGACATCCGGGAATACTGCCCGGGAGTATTTTTCGACTGCGTGGTAGGAAACCCGCCGTTCAATCTGTCCTGGGAATACGGGGACAAGAAAGTATCCTCACAGCTGGGATACTGTCTGATAGCGGCGGAAATGCTGGTCCCGCTGGGAATCCTGGCGGTTATCGTGCCGGAATCTTTTCTGGCGGATTCCTTTATGGATCAGGATGCGATCCGGCTGATGGAAGAACGGTATTCCTTTCTCTGCCAGGCGGACCTTCCGGAAACCATGTTTTCCGGATATGGGGTGGAAAAATTTGCGGTCAAACTGCAATTCTGGCAGAAGAAGAGCAAAAGGGTGAAGCTGCCGGAAAGTTCTTATACGCAGGAAAGCGTAAGGACCATCCAGGAAGATTCAGACCTGAAGAAAGAAGCGTGCCTGCTTTATGAAAATTATCTCCGGCCGGCCAGGGAACGGCAGAAAAGGAACCGGACAAGTATTTTCCTGGAAACAGCGGATCCGGGAGATCCGTTTATCTATCAGACCCAGAAATATCTTTATCAGATCAAAATACATCCAGCAACCAGGAAAAGGTATGTGGAATGTGTGGCGTATCTGCAGCAGTTTAAGAAGCAGAAAAAGCCGCCCGGTATGGAATACCAGGAATGGGAAAAAAAGAAAATCAAAAAAGAAGATGTACTCGCCTGTCTCAAACAAATCTTAAAAAGTCAAAACTGTAATCCGATCAAAGAACGTCAGGAAATAATCAAACGTGACTTCGGCCTTTATCAGCCGGACTGCCGGATAAACGGAGGACAGTATCATCCATTCTATCATATGGTTTTTAAACATCAGACAGATTTATTTCCCCCATATGCAAAACTGCTTCGGAAGAAGTGCAGGGAATACGACCGCCAGTCAGCGCCTTTCGCGGAAATGAAAGAGGAAGAGCGGATCGCCAAATGGCTGGAGAAATTCACCCTGTTCGACCGCACAAAAATGGAATGGATCAGGCTGAATGAGATCCAGCGGCATGACATCAACCTGATGCTGCAGAAAAAGTACGAAATGCTGCAGTGGGAGCAGGGAAGCGGGAAAACCCTCGCCGGGATTGCCATAGGGCTGTACCGGATGGAGCAGCAGCACATGCACAGTACCTGGGTGGTTTCTTCCGCGATCTCCATCCGGAATAACTGGATGCTGGTCCTGCCATCTTATGGACTTTCCCATAGATTTGTGCGGAAGCTGAAAGACCTGCAGAAAGTCCGGCCGGGAGATTTTGTCCTTCTGACACTGAATACAGTTGTGAAATATAAAAAGCAGATTCAGAGATGGGTGAGGCGGCATGGCCAGAAAATACAGCTGGTGCTGGATGAGAGCGATGAGATAGTAAATCCGGACAGCCAGAGGACAAAGGCGGTGCTTGCGTGCTTCCGGCGCTGCCGGGCGAAGCTTCTGACGACGGGGACAAGCACCCGGAACAACATCCGGGAATTCGTCCCCCAGCTGGAACTGCTGTATAACAATTCGGTTAACATGCTTTCTTGGCCAACAACTCTATATAAGTATTCGAAAAAAAGGGATGGGGAACCAGGGTTGTCCGAAAGTGAGAATCCATATTATGGGATGCCGATCCCGGCCTATAAGAAAGGGTATAAGCTGTTCACGGAAAGCCATCTGCCCTGCAAAATCACCGTATTTGGGCAGGAACAGTGGACACAGGATATTTACAATGCGGATGTGCTCCGGGAAATCCTGGATAAGACAGTAATTACGCGCACATTTGCCGAAGTATCCGGAAAGGATATTGAAAACATCCACCAGTATACGATCCGTCTGGCTCCGGAGGAAAGAGCGGTTTACCAGAAAGCCATGGATGAGTTTAACAGCATGTGGGAACGGTATTTTACTTCCACCGGAAACTACAGGAAGGACAGCATGATGAAGCTGATCCAGCAGATCGTACTGCTGCTGCGTATCAGCGCCGCGCCGGATACAGTGGAAGAGTACGAAGGGGATATCCCGGTTAAGGTAATGACGGCCGTGGAACTTGCGGCCGGCTGGGAGGATGAGATCGTAGCGGTCGGCGTGCGGCATAAAGCGGTATTGAAGTCCTATGAAAAAGCCATCCGGATGTACCTGCCGGAGAGGCCGCTGTTTATCGTAACGGGAGAGATGTCCTTTGCGCAGAGGCGGAATCTGAAGCAGACCCTTCAGGAGAGCCGGAACGGGATCCTTTTATGCACCCAGCAGAGCCTGCCTTCCAGCGTCAATTTTGAATTCGTGGACAAGGTAATCATTCCGGAATTGCATTACAACAATGCGCAGATGAGCCAGTTTTATTTCCGGTTCATCCGGTATACCTCCGAAAATCAGAAGGAAATCTATTTTATCACCTACGCCGGCACGTTGGAATCCAACCTGATGCGGATGATCCTTGCCAAGGAAAAGCTGAACCGCTTTATGAAGGGAGAAGATGCCGATATGGATTCTGTCTATGAGAAATTTGGCGTGGACTATGATCTGATGTCCATGCTGATGCGGAAAGAGGAAGATGAAGAAGGGCGGCTGTGTATCCGGTGGGGAAAACAGGAGATTGTTTCCTGACACGGGCTGCAGGCCATCATCATTGAAGGCAAATCCAATGCCGGATTTTACAGTCAATGCTTCAGGAAAGGAGGTGGAAGTATGGAAGAGATACAGAACAGGATAACGCGGGAAAGCCGGAGAGTGGAACTGAAAAAGATACTGTGTGAACGGCTGGACAAGCTCCGCAGGAATCTGGAGCTGTATCCCAGACAGGTGTTGAAAACGGTATACCGGAAAGGCTATGAAGCATTGTCCCGGGAGATCGGCGCCCTGCTGACGGAGTATGTGTCGGAAACGGCATTTCATGGTTTTTATCCCCTGAAAAGTGACGCCGAAGAGATTTCTGCCGCAGTTTACCGGGCGGTCGAGGAATCGGGGATCCAGTCAGAGATTTCCGCTGCTGCCTATGAACGTCAGGATATCAACGAGATCGACCGGCTTGCGGAGAAGCTTCGAAGGCTGACAGAAGCAGCGCTGGAACCCTTTTATCCCGGATATATCTGTCTGTACCTGAAAGAAGAGTGCTTTGACAATCCCCCGGACTGCCCGGAAATCCGGAACCTGCTGACCGGATGTATCTGGCGGGATGGGAGATGGGTCAGAAAGGAAAGGGAAGACGAATGAGATATGAAGAATTTAAGGAAGAACTGATGAAAGAACTGAGGACCTATGTCCTGCTGCATGAAGAACATCCGGAGGAGTATATCATCGAAGATATCGGAAAATCTTATAAAAATAACATGGAAACGGATACGATCTGCGTACGCAGGGCAGGGGACGGCGCTGGAAAATCTGTGAATCCGGAAAAGGAATATGAAGAATACCGGAGCGGCCGGACCCTGCGGGAAATCGTAGAAGACTGGCCTGGCTGGCGGACAGAACTGCCGGAAAACTATAAGAAGGCTGCAAAAGAAATAGAACAGGGCTGGGAACGGATGAAGGAAAAGCTTATGATCCGCCTGATCCATGTAGATCAAAACAGACATCTGCTTCAGCGGGTGCCCTGGAGAAAACTGGAGCATATAGATCTTGGTATTATGTATCAGATAAAGATAGATGCAGACAGCAGCACGGCCGTGACCAGACTGATCGCAAAGATGTGGAATGTCACGGAGGAGGAACTGTATCAGACAGCCTATCAGAACCTCCAGGAAGAAGAGTGCGTTTTCTCCGCAGGAGAGCTGATACCGGGGCCGGAAGGACCGCAGCTGAGGGAAACAGAACCGTTAAAAACGGAAGGGTTTCTTTATAATCCGAAGCTGTGGTATGCGGTATATGCAGACCGCCTGTTCGGAGCGGCGGCGGTCCTGAACAGAAAAGTAATGAAAGGAGCTGAAAGCTTTTTTGGCAGAAAAATTTTCCTCTTTCCGTTAAATACGGAACGGATGATGCTGATCCATGAAGAGGACCACAGGCTGCTGGAAAAAACGCTTGTGTATCTGAGAGAAAGACAGGAAGAGGGAGCAGATGTGGAAAATGAGCTGTCAAACAGCATGTACGTCTGGGAAGAGGGAAAGCTGTCCCTTCTGAAAGGGCCAAAATAAACCGCCTGGGACAGTGACAGCAGAGACGCTATGTGGAAAGGAGAGCAGAATGGGAAGACTGGAAGAGTTATATGGCGGAGAATTATATCCGGATGAAAGGATCAACGGACATGGCCCGGAGTATGAGGAAATCAGGGAGAATCTTGATAAAATATGGGAGGAGTTGAAAAAGCTGCTTACGGAGGAAGGCTATGCCATGGTGGAAAAACTGGAAGAGGAGACCAGGCGGATGGAAGCTCTCCGGAACCGGGAAGGATTTATTTATGGGTTCCGCCTCGCGGTACAGCTGATTCTGGAAGGGATGCAGCCGCTGGGATAATCCCTGTTTCCTGCTCAGCCGGATGGAAGGCTGGATGTATCTGCATAGAACAATATAGAAAAACAGGAGGAAACTGATTATGAAAATTTTGGATATCACTTTAGAGGGCGGACACTACATCTTTGATGCGGACATATCGTGGTATAAAAAGACGCGTAAAGACAAGGGATGCAAATGGCTTGAGTGTATGCTGGAGGATATAAGAGTTGATAATGTGTATAAAGAAACGGATGGAGTGCTATCACCATTTGTAATTAAAGCTGTGAACTGGTTTGGGGAGCGGCAGACTCCTACTGACGCGCTGAGGGACGTTGCCGGAAGGATAACGCGCAATGAGACAGGAACGCTGACCGTGAACGATATCTGGCCGGTACTGAAAAAGGCACTGGATAAATTTAAAAAATACCCGGCGATCACCGGTGACCGGGTTATCCCGTACTTTATATATAACATGGGGAATATTGCCAATTTGGTTTATGCAACAGACCGGTTTCTGTATTATCTATACGAATACGAAGGGCTTCTGATGTTTCGCACGGAAGACGGTACTATTGTCTCCGACAACGAATTTGCAGAAATAGGTTATTGGAACTCAAAAGAGAACGTAGAGAAAGGCATAGAGCGTCTTCTGCCATTTACAGAGTACATCTCCATTATGGAAAAGTGGGAAAGAGAACAGTAGTTTTTTAAGAGCGTTCTGAAAAGAGCGCTCTTTTTTCAAAGAAAGGAAGCGGAAGCGTGTTTTTATTGAATGAAGATTTGAAATTTCCGGAGTGGGAATATAACAGCATGGTATACCAGCCATACCGGTTAAAACCGTCTTTTTCCGCAAAACGGATTTATCAATGGTATGGCTACTTTGACGGCAGAATCTATGTATCCTTCAGCGGCGGCCTGGACAGTACCATCTGGCTTTCCTGGTCTGCCAGACTTACCGGGAATATTCTCTGGAAGGTCCGGTGCGTCTGGTCTTCTCGGATACAGGTACGGAATTCCCGGAAGTACGGGCGTTTACCTGCCGCTATGCGGAGTGGCTGAAAGCGGAATTTCCAGATCTTGAAATTGTTTTTGAGATTATCCGTCCGAAGGAAGGCTGGAATTTTAAGCGTGTATGTGAAGAAAAGGGCTTCCCGATCCTCAGTAAGGATACGGCGGATAAAATCCATAAGCTCCGGCACGGGAAACTGGGAGAACGATACCGGAATTATCTGCTTCATGGCGATGAAAGAGGAAAGTTCGGAATGCTTGCGGCCAGATGGCAGTATCTGGCGGACAGAGAGGCTACCACGTTCGATATCTCGTCGGCCTGCTATAAGATACTGAAGACGGAACCATTTCAGAGATATCGCAGAAGGACGGGCTGCTATCCCGTAATTGGGATCACGCAGGACGAAAGCTTCCGGAGAAAAAACCAGTACCGGCATACCGGATGCAATGTGTATGAAGGCACAACCGTAAAAAGCCAGCCCATTGCGTTCTGGACCCGTCAGGATGTGCTGCGTTTCAAAGAGGAAAACAGGATCCCGATCTGCAGTGTATATGGAAACGTGATCCGGAAAAGCGGCGGGTGGCTGGATACCACAGCAGAGAAACGGACCGGCTGTATCCTGTGCGGATTTGGCTGCCAGATGGAGAAGGAGCCGAACCGGATACAGAGATTGTCCATATCTCCCGTCCCGGCCCATAGAAAGATCTATGAATGGGGGATGCAGATAAAAAATAATGGGATAACCTACCGGGAAGCGATGGAACACTGCGGGATACCCACAAAAACATGGGAAAGCGTTGGACAGATTAATCTGGTCCAGTTTCCTCAGATTTTTCCGGGGAAGGGAAAAACGGATGCATAAATTGGAGGAGGAGAACAGCAATGTCAATTAAAAAAAGAGAAGATGCGGACTGTAACGCATGCGGCCGCCGGCTGACGAGCTGGGACCGCCGCTTATCAAAATCGCTGGGATACCGGTATCCGGTTTGTGAAGCCTGCATTGCCAGGGAATATGATATGGATGTGCAAGTGCTCCGGGAGAGAATGGAGGACTTCTACGGGATGCGTCCCTGCCAGGGGCTTTAGAACAGTGGATGCTCCGGAAAGGAAAAGAGATGGGAGAATATAATCTTTTGACACAAAAGCTGCTGGCGGAAGGGTATACGGTGGAAAACCATCCGGACTATGTATATGTCAGAAACAGCTATAGCGAAAATCAGGATCCTCTTCAGAATTTTGACGGGGGCTTCCGGTACTATGAATGGTACATCTATGACCAGACCTTCCGGACTCCCTGCGGCCTGCTCTGTAAAGGCTCCAGCTGCCATTCCTGCATGTCTTATATGGGAATCAACTGGACCTTTGAAAATGATATGGCGGTGACTGTCTGCCCCTATGAGAAACAGGACTGCGGACTGACGCATGAATACCTGAGGGATCTGAAGCTCCGGTATCACTGCAACGTGCACCGGACCGATGAACCGTATACTTATGAAGGCAGTCTGGAGGCAGCATTGAAGCTGCATGATGATAAGATCCGGAGAGAAAAGATCAGTTTTTCCATGCAGCAAAGGGGGCGGGTCTGTGAAATGCAGATGCACTATGACTGCGAGGAAAAAAAGTGGAAGATGAATTATGATCCGGGAATCTGCGCGTCCATGAACTGCTCCGGGATCTGCCCGGTCCTGGGCCGCAGCCTGGACCGGAAAAAAGGGAATGTTTTTTATGATATCCGGACAAGCGGGAGGCGTTATGACCTGGATGGGACCCTGTTTGAAGGAGAGCGGTTCTGCCATATCAAAAAAGGATGCCGGTTTTTTAAGAAGCCAGTGAGTATGGATATCTGCCGGATCTTTGTCAATACCTGTAAGGATGAGATACTCTGGAAGGTAAAAGGCCAGTACAGCCAGGAATTGTTTTTTGCAGATTATTTAGGACGGGACTGGAAGCTTGAGGTGGAAAACATCCGGGCAGAGCAGCGGGAAAGCCGTGACCTCATGCAGGATCTGCAGGATACCAGGGATGGGATTACAGTCATTCATGACTCGGATGCACAAAGAAAGCAAAGGATAGAGAAAAAGGAACGGCGGGAAGAAGCAAAACGAAAACGGATCAGCAGGCTTGAAAAGCGGCTGTTGGATTCAAGATTTGACGGGCTGGAAAGCATCGATCAGATACGGGCACGGAAATGGCTCGGGGAGGAAAGAATTTGCGGGCTGGAGAAATTACGGAAGAAAAAGGAGGAAGAACAGAAAATGGAGCCGGTACAGATGAGCCTGTTTCCTGAAATCCAGGCGGAAGAGGCATACTTTACATAGAAAAGAGGGGTGAAATCTGGTATAATAAACGTATGAGGCAGTATCTTTAGGAAATATTTCTGCTGAAGCAGGAGAGGAGCAGATATTATGAAGGAGAAACAGGATATCCTGCAAAGGTTTGTGATGGAGATGAAGGGATTGTTTGGGGAATCCCTGAAGAAGATCATTCTGTATGGCTCTTATGCAAGAGGAGATAATCGGGATGATTCGGATATTGACATTATGATCCTGACTGCGCTGTCAGATGATGAAATACGGAAAATAGAGGATAAGGCTTATGATATTGCCTTCGATTATGAACTGTCTGACAGGGTACAGATCAGCGTAAATATCAGGAATGAGGACCACTTCAACTATTGGCTGGGAGCATTGCCTTATTATGACAATGTAGAAAAGGAGGGGATTGTCCTTGCCGGATAACAGACGGGAGGATCTGAGCAGATATCGGATGAATACAGCAGAGGAAACACTGGATGCTGCTCAGATATGCATGGACGGAAAACATTATAAAGATGCGGTGAACCGGTCTTACTATGCTGCCTTTTATGCAGTAAAGGCAACTGGCCAGACTGCAGCAGAAAAGGGAAAAATATGACTATGATGATTTTGTTATTGTGTCAAAAGAGGAGGGAGAAGAGCAGATATTGAGTGCGCAGGAGGTAATTCATGCAGTGAAGGTATATCTGGAAAGAAGATAGGAAATCGCTGCGAAAGGTTCTGAGGCATTGCGGGGACGGCGGAAGCTGTCCCCATTTTATCGGGTAGGAGAGTATGTATCAGATACAGGCTGAAAATGCTCTGGGGTGGAAAGAGCCTCTAAACTGAAAGCGCTCCGGCAATGTTTGGTTAATCTGAAAAGAAGGATGGTTATGCTATTATGATTGAAGAAAACCGCGTTTTATTAGAACGATATATCGAAGAATTGCGAAAAATATACGGAAACCATCTGAAGCAGATTATTTTGTATGGCTCATACGCACGCGGAGATTATCGGGATGATTCAGATATTGACCTTATGGTGCTAGTTGATCTGCCTGAAGGAGAAATGGACTGTTATTCTGATGAATTGTCAGAAGTGGGATTTGAATATAACGTCAGCTATGGTATCTGGATTATGCCGGTGGTAAAAAATATAGAACATTTTCAGGATTGGTGCGGTGAATATTCTTTTTATAATAATGTTATGAAGGAAGGAATCTCCCTGTATGAAGCAATCTGATCATGTAGGAAGCGGCTCTGTTGATTTTATGATCAGGAACAGGTATACTATGCGTAAATAGTAGTTGGAACCTTATCCCTGTGGACGGAGGTCATTATGGATAATTTCTATCTGAAAGATATAGAACTGCAAAATTTCAGAAAATTTGATGATTCAGTTTACAAACTGAACCCGCACATGAATGTATTTATCGGCAGGAACGCATCAGGGAAAACTGCTGTTCTGGAAGCGGTGACGGTTATCCTTGGCGCTTATCTGGCTGCTTTTAAAGAATATGTGCCGGCCAGGTTTGTGCGCAATATTTCTGAAAATGATGTTTTAAGAAAATCTGTGCAGTCTGTAAAAAATGTGGCGGTAACCCCGGCGGTCAAGCAGTTCCCGTGCAAGGTAGGCAGCCATGTGATGTGGGGAAAGGAAGAAATACACTGTGCCAGGATCCTTGAAAAAGAGGGGGGGAGGACGAAATCAGTTAAGAGGAACCTTATGCAGCGATTTGTTTCCGAATGGGAAAAATCCATTAAAAAAGCTGACGGGTCAGATCAGGATCAGATCTATCCGCTGGTACTGTATCTGAGCTCCGCAAGATTGTGGAACGAAAACAGGATTGATGAAATGGACAGCATCCCGGGAAGGACTGATGCCTATCAAAGGTGTCTTGATGAAAAAAGAGGCTGCCAGTCTGCGTTTGAATACATTAAGCTTCTGGGAGGGCTGGCTGCTGAAGAAAATAATGGGACGCCTCTTCCGGCTTATACGGTCATTATGGACGCTGTAAAGTTTAGCATGAAAGACGAACTGTCTCCTGGACAGCAGGTCCTGTATTCATCGAGATATGGGGAAATCGCGGTAAAAAACCAGGATGGTACGATCATTAATTTTTCTGCCCTGAGTGACGGGTACAGAAATGTGATTAAGGTTGTTACAGAGATAGCGGCCAAAATGTGTATTTTGAACCCTTACCTTGGGGGAGATGCGTTAAAAAAGACGCCCGGTGTGGTTGTTATTGATGAATTGGACCTGAGCCTGCATCCAACATGGCAGAGAAGGATTGTACCTATTCTGAAAGAGCTGTTTCCACGGATCCAGTTTATCTGTGCAACACATTCCCCTTTTATCATACAGTCGTTAGATCCCGGGGAACTGATTGCGCTGGATACAACTCTGGATGAAGACTATTCTGGACAGAGCATTGAAGATATTGCGGAAGACATCATGCGTGTACCCATACCACAATATAGCGAGAGAAAACGGAAGATGTATGAAGCTGCCAGAGAATATTACGATGCGCTGGAAAAGAGTACGTCCAGGGAAAGCCTTCAGAAATTAAAGGAAAAGCTGGATGTTTTGTCATCCGAGTATAGTGACAATCCAGCATATGCGGCTCTGATGAAACAAAAATACCTGGAGAAAAAAGTGGAGATCGATGCAGAATGAGACCTGTAGATAAAGGGAAAGCCCCTGACATAACCTTCAACGAATATCAGGATGCGGAACCGCACCTGGAAGAACGGATCGGACCGTACTGTTCTTACTGTGAGTTCCCCATAAAACACGTACCGGAGGTTGATCACAAGGAGGCAAAAGCAGGCGGTGGAGCTTTGCTGGAATGGGAAAACCTGCTGCTTTCCTGTAAATATTGTAATACCCGGAAAAATAAAATTGTAGAAAAAGGGGATAAGGATAAATACCTGTGGCCCGATGAAGATGATACCTTTCATGCTTTCCTGTATGAGAATGATATCCCAAGGTTGAATGAGCAGTACCTGCAGAGTGAGGGAAATGATGTCAGGCAGAAAGCCAATAACCTGTTCCGTCTCATAAAGCTGGACAACTTTCCGTTAACGCCAAAGGATAAAGACCGCCGTTACAGTCAAAGGAATGAAGCACGCAGATGTGCTGAAGTCAGTAAAGCAGGCTGGGAGAAAATAAAAGAGACACAGGTAAAGGAAGAATATCTCCAAGTGACAGAAATGCTGGCAAAATCAAGTGGTTTTTTCTCGGTCTGGATGTATGTTTTCAGGGATGATGCTGAAGTTAAGAGGAAGCTGGTAGAGGCCTTTAAGGGGACAAGAGCGGACTGCTGCCTTGATTAAGCCTTCAAGAATAGGAAAGATAAAAAGTGATAAGTAGTCAAAATCCTTCCTCAATCAGGCGGTTGTCTTATATATAATTCTGGATACATAGTTTTGTTAAAGGCGTTTCACAGGTAAAACAAACCTGGGGAACGCCTTTTTCGTCGGGCAGAAATATTCCCTGTCTCTTTATATTTATACTGGTTGAGCGTTCATGGATAATCCGGTTATAGTAAGAGCGTGGTGAAATTTAACTTCTAACTACGCATAAAAGATGAATTTTCGCTGGATTTGCATATCCTGCGCCCTTTTACAGATACTACCTCTAAGAGTGAGGTGATGATATGGCTGTTGCGCATAAAGGCAGTATTTCCCTGGGACTGGTTTTGATTCCGGTGGGGCTTTATAAAACCACTATCGATAATGATATCCACTTTAATCAACTGTGCAAGGACAGCAAACAGCGTGTGCAGTATAAAAAATACTGCAGGCATTGTAATAAGGAAGTGACAAGTGATGATATCATTAAGGGGTATGAGTACGAAAAGGGAAAATATGTAGTTATGACTAACGAGGAACTGGAGAAGATAAAAACGAAAAAAGATAAAACCATCCATATCCTCCAGTTTGCCCGGATGTCAGAAATCAATATGATCTATTATGAGAAAGATTATTATGCGGTCCCGGAGGCCGGCGCAGAGAAGGCTTATGAGCTCTTACGGCAGGCATTGTTATCCCAGCGGAAAGTTGCCATAGCAAAAACCGTGATGGGAACCACAGAGAAACTTCTGGTGCTGTATCCGACGAAAGAGGGGATTATTGTCAAAACTCTTTTCTACCAGGACGAAATTGCGGCCATGCCCAAAGCCGTGCCGAAGATGAAACTGGATGAGAATGAGATGGAAATGGCAAAAATGCTGATTGAAAACATGACAAAGCCCTTTGAGCCGGAGGCATATCGGGATGAATACCAGGCAAGGCTGAAGGAAGCCATTACGAAGAAGATTCATGGACAGGAGATTGTGGCTGTGGATACCGGCGGCCCGTCCAATGTGATCGATCTGATGGAAGCGCTGAAGAAAAGTCTGGAGCTTTCCGGTAAGCATCAGAGAACAGGGACCGCCTGATGGGCCTGTTTGAAGAGAGGGCCGCCAGCCCGATGCTGATCGCCCGTCAGGATGAAGCGTTTGATCATCCGGACTGGATCTATGAGCTGAAAATGGATGGCTTCCGGTGCCTGGCTTATATGGATGGAGCTTGTGTGGATTTCCGGAACAAGCGGAATCTCCGGGTGGCTTCCAAATTTCCGGAATTGGCGGATCTTTATCGGAATGTTTCGGGAAAGTGCATCCTGGATGGAGAAGTTGTTGTGTTGAAAAATGGGGTTCCTGATTTTTTTGCCCTGCAAAAAAGGACGCTCCTGACTGACCGGTTTAAAATTGATCTGGAAGCATCCCGGTTCCCGGCTTCCTTTGTCGCATTTGACTGTATTTATGAAAACGGAAGAGAGCTTCAATGGGAGCCATTGATGCAGCGCAAAAGAATCCTGGAAGAAACGGTTACGGAAAATGAACGGATTGCGGTTTCCAGATATGTAGAAGAATATGGGACAGCATTGTATCAGGCTGCGGAGCAAAGGGAACTGGAAGGCATAGTGGCAAAGCGGAAAGACAGTGTCTACCTGATGGGGAAAAGGAGCCGTGACTGGATCAAGTGCAAACGAATGTCTGATGAGGAATTTATTGTAGCCGGATATTTCAGGAAGGGGAAGGATATCTACAGTCTTATCCTGGCAAAATATGAAGGAGCCAGCCTGGCTTATAAGGGCCATGTGACATCCGGTGTTACCGCAGATACAGTATCCGTGCTTACAGTAACAGGGAAAAGTCCCATCCGGCTGCATCCCAAAGCAAATCCGGATGCAGTCTGGGTAAATCCGGACCATGTGTGTGTTGTGCAGTATATGCCAAACACAAAAAATACACTCCGCCAGCCGGTATTCAAGGGGTACCGGCAGGATGTGTATCCAGAGGAAATAACCGGCATCCCATAAAATCCCCCTTAAAGAAAAGCTTCAACTGGTTTCCTTAAGGGGGATGTTGTTAGATTTTCTGTTTTTTCAAAATGAAGGATGAAAAGGATCAATCATCATAGTCCATCTCATAGCTCACCACTTCACCGGTGGAAGCATTGATTTCATAGGTATACTCTGTCCATCCCACCTTCCATTCAATTTCATATACTGCCATCCTCATATAGTCTTCACCTGATAGCTGTTACTTTTCACAAAATGATATTCTTCCGGCACTTTTGTCGTCCATAACCTTTTGCAGTCTAATTTGTGACGTTCAAGCATTGAACGGCAGTCTTTTGCTTTTAGTCTGCAAAAATCGGTTTTAAAATTCCTGATACTATTGCTGTGAGTGAGTTCGGAAACCGATTTTATATCTGTGCAACGCTCAAGTTCATCTTCCAAACTCATTACCTGTGGCAGATATATGATTTGGATTTTTCCGCAGTATCGGTTCAGTAACTCAATATTTTTCTTTAAATTTGCCGTTTGGGGAACATTTGTGTCAAACACGAGTACGACAAGGGTTCCTGGCTGAATGGAAATGATCTGTGATTTGGGGATCAGATTCTGTACCACATTAAACACTCTGATTTTTCCAGGTATTATCCTGGCAGGTGCCTCTTTTAATGCAGCTATTAATTGCTGTTCACAGAACCCTTCAACATAGTAAATACACTTATTGCTCATTGGGCCACCCCGTTTCCAGTTCATCGAGAAGATAATCCTGTGGCAGAGAGCCAAAGACATCATTCTCAACGGCATTGCGTATGGAGTCGGTATTCCTTTTTAAAACTTCCGATGCGGAAATGGCAGATACTCTATACTCTCCCTCTTCCAGCTGCCTTCTTAAAAAAACAAAGCTGTGCTTTGGCAGATTAAGATCAAGCATATCAGTGTTATGCGTGGTAAAGATCAACTGTTCATTATCTCCGATGCAGTCCAGCATAATACCAAATATTCTTTTTTCAATATCACTCTGAACGAACGAAAAGTGTTCGTCACAATAATAGAAACTGCTTTCTCTGGCAATCATGGCAGCAAGGAACAGGGATACATCAATGCCTTCTGCGGTACCGCTGGAAAGAACCTCACGGTTTAACAGCTTTCCTTCCTGGATGATGATCTCGGTATTTCCGCGCCGGATGATAAAAGTGTCCTTCAGGTCTTTGGCAAGAGTGACGTCCTGAAGGGTCGGATCAAGTGTCCCGATCACAGCACGAAGAGTTTTGAGGAGGATGCTTTTGCCGGTTCCGCTTAATTTCAGGGATTTTTCTATTTCAGGATAGGCAAACCGGTATTGGAAACTGCCGATCAGTCTTTTCAGGGATGACGCGGACCGGATGGCTTCTTTTGTGTGGTCTTCCAGTTTCCCAATGCATTTCTCATAAGAATCCATGGGACCGATTTCAGTTGTATAATATTGGATAACAACATCATTACAGGCTGGATCAATTTCCCCGGACAGTCTCTGCAGACGATAATCCCCATTTACAAAATCAATACAAAAGTTTCCTTTTTTGGCAGAAACCATTTCGCAGAGTGGAGAGGGGATTCCGCTTGCTATATACTCAAAGATATGCAGCAGTGCTCTGCCAAGGCTGGTTTTTCCGGTTGCGTTTGCTCCCATAAGGATGACCGCTTTCTTGTAGCGGAAACGTTCCCTTCCTTTCAGGTGTTCAGCATCGATGATGGAATTGACGATTTTTTTTGGATAACTAAAATGAATGGAAAAATCATGGAATCCATAGATCCCATCAAGGGAAAGGCCCATTAAAATCACTGTATCATCACCTCCTGGACATTACTTCGCAAATATCGAATTAATGGTAGCATATTTCATATGGGATTTCAAGTTTCCTTTTGGATAGAATTCCTCAGTTATCCTGGCGTTTTTAGTCATGCCTGTGATGCCACAGAATGGTAAAGCCCCTTCAGAACGAAGGAGCTTATGATTTTAATAAGCGTTTTCTTCTGGCATAAAAGGATCACAAGGAATCAGGTATGCATACTGTAAGATGCAGCCTTCGGATTTTCAGCCCCTGATAAGAGAAGAAGCCCGCTAAGGCCTAATCTGTCATTGACATATTCCTGAAAATAAAAACTGCCGGGTTCGCAATCATCATAAAGAACAACCTTCTGAATAGTTCCAGAGCCTGAGTGGAAATGGGACATCAGGCAGCGGCCCAGTTTTTTCCGGAGCCTGCGGTTGGATACTACAGCATGCAGGTTTTTCCTGCTCTGGAAGATAACAGGTGGACGCCTGGTATACTCTTTGGATAACACATGGTATACGGTCTTATCCGGTGCTGAAAGCAGCGGGCAAATGATTCCCAATGGCACGTGAATTGTTTCCCGGCGGCCAGATATTGTTTCGTCCCCGAAGACAGACAGCCAGTAAAATTCCATATGCACATACATCTTTCTATCCGGGCGGCATATCAAATAAATTTCAACAAGGTTATTCAGATCCCGGGCATATACGCTTCCGGTATCTGACAGACGGGTAAGTTTCTTCCTGGATATGTAAAATCGCGGAGAGGAACCGCCATGCCTGCTATATGTGTGAAAGATCAAACTGTCTTCTGAAACACAGATTTTAACGAGTGTATTCTGATTCATACATACCTCCTGCAAAAACAAGCTGTATCAGCGTTGTCACGCAGCCAGCCGGCTGCCGGCTGCGTGAAGGACTTCTTTTTTATATCTATTCAAAAATTTCTGTATGGACGGCCCGGGAGGGTCATTGCCAAAACATTTTGCCTGCATCAGCCGGTCCCCCTGTACTTCCAGCGTACACAGCGGTTTCTTCTGGGCGTCTGTTTTCCGCAGAAAAAGAAGTGTGCATCTCCTTTTCACATGGTCCGGAATATAACGCTGGACACAATGGTGCAGGGCCGCCCCTTCCTGACAGATCTCTTCTGCAGATTCCGGCAGCCGGATCATATAGCCATTTCGGGAAAAGGAATAGACTGGGGAAAGTTCATGATGCAGAGAAGCGACTGCATGATTGTAAAGCTCAAGCTGGCCTGGAGCAAGTAAATCCATCCTCTGGTCATGGGCGGTTTTCAGGTCTTTGGGATATAAAATAAAGCTGCTCGACATGTCGAGTTTCAATGCCTCACTCATGGATAGGTAGTCCCTGTAGTCGTCCAAGACAGAATTCATGACACTGTATCTTCTTGCGTAGCAAGTTCTTTTTTTACTGTAATTGCTGTATTGCGCTTCTGCATATTTCATAAGGGCTTCAGGCGTCATATAATGGAGTGGAGCCAGGATATTTTCCTCTCTTGAAATTTCGTGGCGGCCGCTCCATTCTATAAGAGGGATATGGATATGGCCATATTTTCGGATCATTCCCTGTACCAGCTGCAGCTGCGAAAAATCCGGATTGACCGTTGCCAGCAGAGGGATATCCTGTGCGCGGACGCGGAGTACCTGCGCCGCTGTCCTTCCCGATATATCAAAGTTTTTTTCCACAAAGTAACTGCTGCGCGTAAAAACAACTTCATCCGCAAGCCGGTACAGCCGCAGTTTCACCAGATACTCAAGAAAGGGGTACTTCAGGTAAGCGTCTAAATAATATGGATACTGCCCGGGGCATGGATCGGATTGATAAAAAGCAGCAAGCTGGGAATACTGCCAGGGAGTTCCCAGCAGCTGATCATCCAGAATCGGTGTGTATAAATAGCCGGCCAGATCTGACTCATAGGTATATTTACCATACCAGGTGGGACGGTATCCGGGACGCCAGGAAGTATAGCCGGAACCATCGTAAGTATTGTAATATGTGGACCATGCTGTGGGCTTGTCCTTCTGATATCCCATAATCCCCCTTGCGCTTTCATGATAAGAAATGACAGGAGATTTATGGGGACTGTGCTGGCAGGTAATTTTCATCCAGCGGAACAGAAGCTTCTCTGAAGAGAGCCTTTGAATGACCTGAAGGGTTGTCCGGTCATACAGCCGCTTGAAACGCTTCCGGTTTTTAGCCAGGGCGTTCCTGCCGCAGTGTGGACAGACAAGCGGCATATTATGGCGGATTTTGGAAAAAGCTGACCTTTTGCCGCAGGAAGAGCAGCGGCACAGAACAGATTTTTTTCCCCTTTCGGAATCATAAAACAGGTAGGCAGGAAGGATATTTTTACGTGCCCATTGCGGGATTCCCTTCGGCAGGGGAGGAACCTGCATGGCTTTCCTGATTTTTTCCTGTTTCTTCAGCATCTGCCGATATGCCCTCGTTTCCCTGATGCGCTGCTGGAGACTGTCCAGACGCTGGATTGGGTCTTGTTCCGAAAAATCCCGGCAGAAGGAAAGAACCCGTTCCCTGTCGGAAGGAGAAAAAAACGCATATTTTTCCGGATCATATAACCGGTCATCCAGATAGTATATGGATGCGTTCCGAAAACGCCCTTTCGCATCGAAAGAAAAATCCAGGGTGGTGTAATCCTGCCTGCCCTGGAACAGGACAAAGTCCGGGGATGTGGACAAAAGCAGCTGATCCTCGACAGGATAGAGACTCAGAAGCAGGACGTTCCTTCTGCCGATCCGCTTAATCCTGCTTCGGAGGAGGACAGAAGTTTTTGGGGGACAGTCCAGTTTTTGCGACATCGGGATATGCATGGGAGGAATGCCGGTTTTCCGGCATTCCGTTTTATCAAGTTTCCTAAGCGGGTAATTCTTCTTCATTCGGTACCTCCGTTTCCATATCAAAGAGTGACAGCTGGACATTTTCATCTTTTTTCGTGGAAATGCATTCCGCTTTCTTTTCCGAAGCTTCCGTTACGGAAGGATTATCAGAATCTTCTGAGGTTTTCTTTCCGGCAGAAGTTTTTCGGCCCGGCTGCCGGGAGCCGGCAGGGCGCGGCAGAGGAACATAGACGTCTTCCTTTTCCTGGTCTTCTTTGATATCCGAGCTTCGGAAATATTCTTCCGCCCAGGCATAGCAGAGGTCATCAGGGACATCTCCATACAGAGTCCGGACCTGCGGGCCAGGCCTGCGGCTTCCTGGGCTTCCAGCTTCCAGCGGTTCTTCCGTGTCAAGAGAGCCTTCCGTTTCCAGATATTCCCGGGCTTTCCTGATGATGAAGCGGAAGCAGTTACGCATGTTTTTTTTAGGATACAGAGTATTACGTGCAAAATTGAGATCGCTCAGACTGAGCGTCTGGACGTATTCCGAGACACATTCCTTCATGTTCCGCCGCGTTATCCTGTCCGTGTCTTCAGAGACGCGGCGGAGGGATTGGGATATCACATCTTCATCTGACAGGGAACGGATCGCATCCAGTTCCGCCTGTTCGTCCGCCTTCTTTTGGGCCTGTTTTTCCTCCCACTCTTTTCTGTGCAGGGCTTCTTTTGCTTCATATTCATCTTTGTCATTTTTCTTTTCCATGTCGTTTTCCTTTCTGGCGCCACAGATTTGCGGGCCCGTTTTGAAAACCCGCAAGGCGTATGGCAGCCGGTGTGATCGTTTGCTGTCTGCTGCTGGCAACATCAGGCCGCCGGACGGCGGGCCTGGATGCTGCGGCAGAGGAAAGGCGAGAAGGTGACGGGTGTAAACCCGCCTTTATTGCAGTAGTAGTAGTGTCTATAGGCCTTCCCATATAGTTCAATGATATCGGACGGAGCCACTGCACGGCCGAGGTACCCTGAAGGGAGGCTTGATCGATACATGGCATGAATGCGGTCCAGCAAATGTTCCGGGGAAATCCCGGAAGGTGCCGTGTATGTACTGTCCCAGACCAGCTGGTACATTGCTGCCGGCGGCTGGGCATAACCTGCCTTGTGAAGCGCTGTAATATCCTGGAACGCAAAAGGGACAACCTGGCTGAGATCAAGCTGGTAAATGCGGAAATGATATTCCAGAGTCCGGTTCAGCATTACCACGTTCTCTCCCTGCCGGGGCGGCAGACTCCTTCTTGCAATCAGCCAATCATCCACTCCCTTATAGTTGGGATTCCACTTGAGACGGCCGAATTTCAGGTTGTGCTTTCCGGCAAGCTGAAACAGCCGGTCTGCCCCTTTCCTCACATATTGATTGCTGTATTTGTCCATATCAAATGCTTCTATTAGCTGTGTCGTACCTGTCGCTGCGAGGATGGGAATCAGCCGTTCAATCCCGCCAAGGTTATTTGCGCCGGCCACGGACAGAAAGGTCCGGTCAGCAAGCAGATGGGCGATATCCCCTTTCAGGAGCCCTTCCGTGATATATATCGTATTGGCGGGAGGCCCGGCAAAGTGAACCGGGCTTTGCGAGGTGGTTCCCATAGGCCTGGAAGCGCTGGAAAGCCAGATGTATTTTGCGCCGGTTTTGTCCGGCGGTGCGTCCTTTTCGCGGATTGGTATGTCTAACAGGATCTGCATGCCGCAGATCAGGCCGTCCAGACTGCGTGCCGGGATCAGGATCCCGGCAGTCCGTTTGGAAATATTCAGTGTCCACTTCCCGGCAGAATCCAGGTAAAATCCCGGAACCCCCTGCACGGTGCATCCCCGCTTTATCAGCCGCTCCGTAAGGGAGCGGCATAGAAATGGGAGCGGGGTGCTTTTGTATTGCAGCTGTGTGATCTGTTCCTGGCTCAGTCCCCGCTTGGGGGATGTGAGATGGGCCAGATGCCTGTCTGACAGATGGAGCATATCCAACATTACGGAATAGGTATGATGGATTACTTTGGCATCCGCCCGGGGCGATTGGGGGATTCCTTCCTTTTTAGAATCTGCCGGCTTGGGGGGTGGAGGGGAGGCCCGGAAGACCTCCCGGGGCGCCGTTTTTCCGGTTTTTATATCGCAGCTTAGGAGTTCGTTTAGTTCGTAGAAGGCATCCGAAGTTGTAATACCATACATGCGCGCGTATAGCTCCAGCATACCTCCGGATTCCCCGCAGTAGTTGCAGCGCCATACATTTTTTACATAATTCAGGTTCAGTTTGCCGGGTTTGCCGCAGAAGGGACAGTCGTAATAATAACTGTCCGGCCCCGGCTTCCTTTTCTTCAGAGGCAGCTGGTCCGCAACCTCCGCGATCCCGAATGGGAAGTCATAGCCGGTCATTGCATCACCCCCTGGCTGATCATCCGGCTTTATTCCCTTCCTGAAGAGAATCCCATACGATCTGCGCGGCGGCGCGCAGGATGTTGTCATTGCCCCTGTAACCATAGACATACCAGCGCAGGTTGGGGAAACGCTTTATGCTGATTTCTTCCAGGGTCATGCCTTTGCATACCCCCATATCTATACGCGTATGGAGAGCGTCCTCCAGAGTCATGTGCCGTTTGATCTCCTCCACAGGGGTAGAACTGGTATAGGCCATTTGTATTTGAGCGGTTTCCGTTTCTTTGGCGGCGGCTGGTGATATGGTGCCTTCCGCTTTCCTGGACCGATCAGGAGTGTCAGCAACGGGATCTGCTGTCTGCCGGAGGTCTGCCTTTTGTATTCTCTTCTGTTCAGAAATTTCTCCGGACAGCTGTGCGCTGACAGAAGACACTGGCGCTTTTCCGGAACCGGGAAAGGGGATTGGGTCTGAAGTCCCAACCGCCTGAAAGCTGTCTGCCATCACATTTGCTGCAGGAGCAGGCTGAGCTGTCTGGACAGGAACAGCCTCTTCTTTCGCAATGGGATTAGCCTGTGATGCCTCTCCCTTTTCGGGGAGCGGCGGAAGCTGCCTGTCATTCGCCCGCCCTGCGGACGGAGAGATATGCTCCGGAATGGGGGAAGGAGAATCTTTTGGCGCGTGAACCGGCTTTATTCTTTCCGGCCGGGAGAAGCCGGCCTGGATCAGGGCACCGGTCAGGGCACGGTTTTCAGCTGCTTTGAGAAAGTTCTCTGTTTCCCTGCGGCTGCAGGCTGCTGTATGCGTGGATACCGGCCTGGAATCCTTTTTGTTCAGGTAAACCTCTGCAGTGCAGGAGGCGGCATCTTCTGTGTTGGAATGCACGATGATCCGGATCCGGCCCTGGGGGCAGGTCAGCTGGAACCACAGCTTCCGGTAGCGTAAGGGCATCCGGTTATCGAGACGGGCCAAAAATTTATAGGGTACGTTATCTGTGCCCCCTGTTTTTTTCATTTGACGGGATCCTTCCGTATTATCTTTCATCTGTTTTTTCCTCCTTAAATAATCTGGAAGAGTCGAAGAAAACCATTCTTCCGTCCTCCGTTTCTCTTACAGCGCTCCAGTGAAAGGCACTTTGCTGATTCCAGACAGAAAAGCTTTCCTTCCCCAAATTTCAGCAGCCTGTTTCCCTGATATTCTTCCTCCTCCCAGGGTATAGACAGTCTGCCCGGCTGCTTTTTCGATTTGTTTGAGCGATCTGGTATCTGTATATCCCAGATCCCTGAGATATATAACATCGTTGTTGGATAACTTCATGGGTGATATTCTCCTGATAGAAGGATCAGCTTCTGCCTGAGAATGGTCATACAGCATCTTTCAACTCTTCCGGAAAAAGTTCCGCTGCTTTGGCGTATGCCTTTGCGTAGAGCTGGATTCTTTCTCCAAGCATGGTATTCCTCTTTGACGTATCCGCCCGGTGAATCGCCATAAACAAGGCCCTTTTTTCACCGACCAGAATTACCTTTTCTTTTGCCCTTGTCACTGCCGTATAGATCAGGTTGCGGTAAAGCATGTTGTACTGGGACATCAAAACCGGGATCAGGACGATCCGGGTCTGGCTGCCCATAAACTTATGAATTGTGGTTGCATACGACAGGTCAACGTTTGCAAGCGCTTCCATGCTGTAGGTCAGTTTCAGGCCGTTAAAAGTAAGGTGCGCCTTTTTTTCGGAACCGGTATCTTCCACGGCTTCCAGAAATCCGAGATCCCCGTTGGATACGTCGTTCGTATTTTTGGTCTGCATGATCCGGTCATGGGCGCGGAATGTTTTCTGCCCCAGATGGATTTCATCCTCAGTGCTCTGAAAGGGGTTAACCGTCTCCTGAATCACCAGGTTGAGTTCATTTGCGGATGCTTCCCCGGAAGAGCGGAACGGCGTGAGAATCTGCACCTGTTCCATGCCATATTTCTCAACCTCCTGACAGTACAGCAGGCGGATTTTTTCCGCTGCCTCGGTCTGGTCACCGGCAGTAAGGAACTGGAAATCATTCCCGAAGGTGAGCCGGGTTTCGCCCTGGTTGATTAATGCTGCATTATAGGGAATGATACTGCCCTCCGCCTGACGGAAGATCTGCACCAGTCTGGTTACCGGGATCAGGCCGCACTGGATTAATTCGCTGAATACAGCGCCTGGCCCAACACTTTGCAACTGATCAGGATCTCCAACCAGGATCAGTTTGGTTCCAGGCCTGATGCGGGAAAAGAATTTCCATGCCAGCCACATGTCGATCATAGAGCATTCGTCCACAATAACCATGGCTGCGTCCAGATAGCCTTCTCTGTCATTGGGCAGATCATCTTCCGAAGAATACAGGTGCAGAACGCTGTGCATGGTTCTGGCAGCCGGGAAGCCTGTGCTTTCCGCCATGTTCCGGCTGGCGCGGCCTGTGGGCGCCATCATAATAACCTTTGCTTTGGGATAAAGGGTCTGAATAATCGTAAGGATAATCTTTAATACAGTGGTCTTACCGGTCCCGGGAGAGCCGGTGATGATGGACAGATTTGTCTGAAAGGCTGTTTCTACCGCGAGCTGCTGTTCCTTTGATAGGGCTAAGCCGCTTTCGGAAATGATTTTCTGCAGCTGTACGGAAATGTTGATTTTGGGCGGCCTGTGCCGTATCAGCTTCGCAATGCATCTGGCAGCCTCATCTTCCTGGCTAAAGAATTTCGGCAGATAAATATGGTCTGTTGCGGAAACCACGCTACCGTGAAGGATCATGTCGGAAAGAGTTTTTCCAGCTTCCTCTGATGTAATGCGCATCGCGGGAAGCGGAATGGATGCATTTAAAAGGGAAAGGGACTGCTTCAGAATTTCTGCTTTTGGAAGGAACAGATGGCCTTTCTGAGCAGCCGCATCCGACAGGGCGCAGAGGATCGCGCCTTTAATCCGCAGAGGATCGTGCAGGTTCTTATTGGTTTTCCGCGCAATCAGATCCACCCGCCGGAACCCGAATCCGGGCAGCCGGCACAGTTCATAAGGGCTTTTCCTTAACAGTTCAGCGCCAGTGGGCCCGAGTTCCTGATAAATTTTCAAAGCCGTCTTCGGGCTGACTTTAAATGGGGACAACAGGATCATGATATCCTTCAGGGCATGGCTTTCCAGATAGGACTGCCTGATTTCTTCCAGCTTATTTTCCGAGATCCCCCGGATTTCCAGATAGCGTTCGGGCTCTTTTTCCAGAACGGAAAGGGAATCTTTCCCGAATTTCTGCACGATGTCTTCCGCCAGTCTGGGGCCGATGCCTTTGATCAGGCCGGATGCCAGATAACCCTGTATGCCGTCTTCTGTTTCCGGGATCAGTTCCCGGCATTCCGTGACATGCAGCTGGTAGCCGTATTTTCCATTTACCCATTCTCCATCCAGTTCCACCTGGACAGCATCTGTAAGAGGCAGGCTGTATCCGACTGCCGTGAACCGGATCAGGTGATCCTTTTTCCTGACGGGGGACCGGTATCCTCCCGGGATGCCGGTATCGGAAGATTTTACGCTGATGACACAATATTGATTGGCCGGATTATGATAGATGGTGCCATCATAAGTGCCGATATAACTCATTTCTGCTCCTTTCTGTGCGGGCTTCTGCACTAAGCTGCTTCCGGGTCTTCTTCTGTTTCAGATGACAGCCGGACAATAAAACGCCGGCTTTCTGTGACAGTGACAAACTGACTGTAAATGGCCGGATAGAGAAGCTGAAGCCGTTTTAAATTTTCTTTTGGGATTCCAGTCCGGTAGGAAGGCTTGCAGGTGATCGTGAAGGAGCTGCCATCTGCCAGGCATTCTGCGGAGCAGTTAGGCCCCATGGCGGCAATGAGCAGCGCTTTCAGCCGCTTCAGTTCCTTTTCAAGCTGTCTGGACTGGGATTCGATTTGTTCTTTTTTCTCCTGAATGGATAGATACTGTGATAGTATCCCGGATACATCTGGGGATAGAAGGGTGGTGTTTGTGTTGTCTGCCGGAAGGCCGGCATACGTGGACAGGCTTTTTAGAATAAGGTCCCCGTTTTCCGTATAGGGAGGCGGGATCCTGGGAATCACATGGCTGTGCCAGAAATCCTGTTCCAGAAAAATCAGTTCATCCTCGTAATCAGGGTCCCGGTCCAGCCGGCGGATGATTACCTGGTCCTCGCTGTTTCCGTACAGGCAGCAGAAAAATACCACGTCAATATCCATGACGGCCATGTAGTGGCGCGCCTGTGTTTCATAATAGGCCGGGACAGTTTCCTTCCCGTCTTTCCACCAGTGGTTCCTGCCATGATATCCGGTCGTTTTGATTTCCAGGATAGCTGTCCGGCCGTCCGGCATGGTAGTCAGATAATCCAGATCGGCCAGCATGAAAGGATAATCCGGATGGAAGAACATCTTTTTCTTCTGATATACCGGAAGCGCAGTCTGTCTGGAAAAAATCTGTGCGACCAGGTTCTCCAGAAGGTGTCCGACCTCCAGCGCTACCCAGTTGTCAGGCTGATCCTCCCTGCTCGTTACACCTGTCTTTTCATAGTAGATATCCCTTCCGGTATGAAAGGGCGAGATCCCGAATATGGCAGCCACGTCGCTGCCGCCGATCCCTTTCCGCCTGAAATCCAGCCATTCTTCCCTGGACAGGGAGGCGGTATCCACAAGGACACCGGGGGTATATCTTTTTCTGGTATCATCCATGGCGCATCCTCGCCACTGGTCCCCGGCGGTAACACCGTCGTCTGGCCTGCGAACTTTGCCGCCGGATCCGGGAGACCTTCTGTCTCCAGTTTTTCTCCTGGTTTCTGAGATTGTTCTGTTTTCTTTTCATTGGCTCCTCTCTTTCTGCCGCATTGCGGCGGGATATTTATTCTGAAAGCTGCTGCTTTTCAGACAAAAAAAAGAGAATGCGCCCGATGATCATGCTGCCTGCTTTTGCAGACCGGGTCCATTCTCTCAAAATAAAGAAATAAAAAAGCCAGTATTTCTCTGCATAAGGGCAGAAACACTTACTGACGTACAAATTTAACAGCGTGTGCAATTCGGTTATACGCCGATTCAGTATAATACTGATACGCACAGAAATCATGATTACAGTTTCAATATAATACGAAATACCGGCGCCGTCAAGAATTTCCTGCTTTCTGGTTCGGAACATGATTCCCTGCCTGACAGAAAGATGGAATAACCGGATTGAAGGGAAAAGAGCGGGATAGTAAAATAAAAATGGATAGAAGTTCCAATGCAATAGTCTGGTTTTCCATTTCCTGACTGTCCGCTTATGGACAGCGGAATCGGAATGTGCTATGCTTCAAATATCAATACATTCAGGAGGTAGACCATGGCAGGAAGAAGAAAGAAAAACATGACGATTGAGGAAGAACTGGCGTATCTGGAGGCGGATATTTCCCAAAAGGAAGAAGAACTGAAGGGAATGAAAGCCAGAAGGAAGGAACTGAACCAGATGAAAGAGGAGGCGGATTTGAAGCTTCTGTATGAGGAGATCAGGACATCCGGAAAGACGGTGAAGGAATTCCTGGAGTCCATGAAGAAAGAAAACGAATTATAATTGGGGGATCGGTATGGGCGAAAACGTATCCAACGCTGAATTGGAAAAAATGAAGGCATTTGATGAATTTGTACGGAAGACGATCCTGGAGGAGGGAAATAAACTCCGGGAGGAAAAGGGATATCCGCCGGTAACGGAGGAAGAACTGGATCAGATCGATCTGGAACAGGATACGGATTGAAGAAAGACGGGCTGCTTTGTGCGGCCCGTTTTGTTAGGTAGGACGGGGAAAGTAGTTTTCTAAATTGTATTTTCTGTAAGATAAGATTCTGCAGTAACCTTACTTTGAAAAAATAGAATAAGAAAATGGGGTCACCGGATGACGGATTTTTTTCTGCTTTTCGGGGGGACAGTCTCATCATTGGAAAAAGATGGTGGGGCTGTTTTTTATTTGCGGAAAAGTCAGTTACTACCCCATTTTTGTAGTCAAAATAAGTATTCTGGACTGGATGGTTCAGCCTTTCGCTTTTTCTGGCATGAAGGTAGAGCCAGGTCCCCGCCTCATTGCGGTTTGAAAATCTGAACAAGATTGGCTTTTGAGGATTTGGCAGTAGATGATTTACAGAAGAATGAGGTGGAATGAATATGTATTATATATATTTGGATGGCGTCCGGATCGAGGTTTCAAGGGCTGTCTATCAGGACTTTTATAAATATGAGAGAAAGGACCGGTATTTCTTTAAGGATCTGAAATTCGGGAGAATAAGGAAGGATCCGAAGAGCGGGCAAGAGATCTATATTCCTCCGCAGGAAGTATCCTGGGAAGAAGTGTCGGAGCGGGAGAGATCCATGCCAGATGATGAAGATGTGGAAGAACAGGCGATACAGACTGTTCTGAAAGAAAGACTCAGAAAAGCTCTGAATACTCTGACAGAGGAAGAACTTTCTTTGATCTATGCGTTGTATTATGAGTGCCTGTCTCTGTCAGAACTGTCCCGTAGGGCAAGGATCCCAAGGAAAACCCTGCGGAAAAGCAGGGACAAGATCCTGGCTAAGCTGAAAAAATTACTCTGATTTTGCTATAAGTGAAGAACCCGCCCTGCTGGGTGGGTTCTCCATTTATAAGAAGATCAGAGTATCAATGTGATATTGATATAGAAAAAGAAATATATTATGATTTAATATCATAGTCAGGAAAGGAAATTGGGAATATGGAGTGTGGAGATCATGTGGCGGATTTGATTGGAGAGACATTGCCAGAGGTTATGGGGCAGCTGATCCGGGAATATCCCCCAAAGGAGGGAGATATCAGCAGAATAATGCAGATCCCGAGCAGTGAGATAATAAAAAGGATGAAAGAAGAATTAATAAAAAATGAATTTAATTTTTACCCGAAGCAATGGAGATAAATAGCTTTTTCTATTCAGGAGTTTGTATGGAGAATTATTGGGTTCCTCATTCCTAAAAATGCCAAATGTTGCAGTAACTAATTGCAAAAATTTCGGATTTATCTTATTATAGGTTGAAGAATCATTTGAGGAATATTTGTTGCAGGATAACTCCTGACATGGATCGGAGAGAATGCTCTGAGTGCAGTTGATACGATGGAGGAAAAAATGGAAGGACCAGAAAATATAAAGTTCGAAATAAGAGTGCTTCAGGATAAGAAAAAGACTGAAAAGAATATGTATAAGTCCATCCAGATAATGATGGGAACATTCATAGGTGCCTTTTTTGGCTTTTCATGTTTCCGGTTGATTCAGGATCTGCCACAGTTGAATGATTATCAAAGCCCGGTTATTTTCTGGGTTTCGCATCTTCTCCTTCCGGGACTTCTTCTTCTTTTTTTCACCCTTTTCTTTTTGATTCATCTATTTCGGGCAAAAAGAGAAATAAAAAAGCTTGACAATAAACTTTTTGAATTATCTCAGGCCGGCAAATGAATCTGCCGGCCTGAAATAATATTATAAATTAGCGGCTTTAATATCAGCAGAGAAAGGGGATCGGATTTCAGAATGAATGTCATTCCTTAAATGCTTTTGGGCAATGACTTTTCTCTTTTTGGCAGTAGAGACTTCGGTATATATTTCCGTAGTCTTTATGGAACTATGCCCCATTAATATCTGTATTACCCGGATATCCACATCCGCATCTACAAAAGAGGTAGCGAAAGTGTGCCGAAACATGTGTGGGATGATCCGCAGGGAAATATTGCAGGCATCTCTGTGATGGCGGATCATGTTTCTGGCAGACTGCTCGGAATACCGCGTCCCTCTGCCGTTAACGAATAGATAGCCGCATTTCTGAATTTCTTCTGTATGCAGTGAAATATAATATTGCAACGCTTTCAGCACATCCTGATTTTCAATTGGAATAATACGTTCTCTTGCCCCTTTTCCCCAGATACGCACAGACTGACCGTAAAGATCAAGCTGCTCAGGTACCAGGCAGCAGAGTTCTGAAATGCGCATACCGGTAGCAAAAAGCAGTTCTACAACGGCGACATTTCTTGCGGCCGCCTTTTTGGCATAAGGTGTTTTGGCATCAGAAAGTTCAGAATATAAAGAGCGGAAGAGCCTGATCAGAATATTGGTCGGAATGGTGGCCGGAAGTTTCCTGGGCTCCTTATATTTCATTTTTATTAAGTGGAAAGGGTTTTTTTCAATCGGAAGAATCTTCATTTCCTCCAGATAGAAGAAAAAAGCCTTTACGGAGGCGATTTTCCTTTTTGAGGTACTGGAAACAAAGGTTGACTGCAGATATTTGATATGCTCCCTGATGCAGTCGATTGAAAACGGAGAGTCAAAGCTGGAGGAGAACCTGATAAACTGTGCCAGATCGATCCGGTAAGCCTTAATGGTCTTTTTATCCAGCTTTTTGGGGGATTTACAGTAGGCGAGATATTCGTTGATGAGTTCTGTGATAGGTTGCATATGGATGCTCCTCCTTTTTTGCCCTTATTATGTGGTGATACAACATATTTGTCCATAACAGAGTGTTGCGCGATGAATTTGATCGGTTGTGTGTACGCAATAATAATATTTGTTGATTCGTAAAACTGGATATGTTATGATAAAAAAAGGAAGAAAACCGGGCGGAGGAGGAAACTGTACCATGAGATACGGCTTTTTATTTGGCGCTGGAGCGGAGGTTGGTTATGGGCTTCCTTCCGGAGGGAAATTTGCCCTGGATATTTTCAGGCAGGATACGACGGAAAGTAAAAAAGAATTCAAAGCCATGCGGGATTCAGTTGATTCTACAACTACTTATGCCTCAAACTGGCTTCCGCGTGATTACATGGGACGGAGCATAAGCTCTTTTGGCAAAAGCGTATTTCAGAATATTATCAAGGATACGGTGGAACATAAGCGGAGCCATATCGTTCAGAAACTGAACGCTTTTGATGAAACTGCCCGGAAAGCTGCGGATAAACTGCAGAAGGAAGGGATCGACAGTAAAGAAGTTATGGAAAGACTGCTGAAGAGGAGACTGGACAATCTGCATATGAATCAGAGTGTTGCCTTTATCAGTGAGTTTGCTGAAGGAAACCAGCTTTTCCATAATTCCTATTTTGCTGCTTTTCTGCTGATTTATAAGAATAAAGGTATCATGGATATCCAGGACCGGCCTGAATTTCGTAAAATCATCCTTTCCATCCTTCAGCTTCAGATAGGAGCGTTAAGCGAAGAACTGACAAGAAAAATAAATGATGGAATTTTCCAGAAAAAAGATGATGACATAGATGTGTTTGATGATCTGGGAGAGATTATCCAGCTGAATTATTCTGCCTCGGGGATCATCGGAATGGAATATCTGATGGAAATGCGGGAGCCTGACAAAAAGACCGACAGCGGAAAAATCCTGTATCTTGCCCAGACGATCATGGAAGATATATACGCGTCCGTATTGGACTATAAATCCCTGATTGATACAAACTGGCATTATTTATACAGCCCTTCTTCGGACTGGGCCAAGTTCTGCAAGATCAGCATTTTCCTGCTGACTGTCAGAAGTTATATCCTTTCCAGTGCGGCTCAGGCAGATCTTACCAAAAGCGACGGATATTATAATCTGCTCAAAAAGGCGATAGACGATGGTAAGTTTGAGGTATCCGCCATTGCCACGACAAATTATAATACGTTTATCCAGAAGATTGTCGGACAACAGGTTGCTTACCTAAATGGTTCAACCGAAATGTGGTACGACCCGTATCTTAACCGGATCGGGGAGAAGAGCAGCCTGAATGCAGCAGAAAGCCACCTTCTCGTCCCGCTGATGTTTACGCAGAGCGGTACCAAACCGATGACATCCATAGACATGTCAGTACAGTATGTTGATACTTTCCGGATGTGGCAGCAGTCCGATGCAGTTGTAGTTGCAGGATTTGGATTTGGGACAGATGATGAGCATATAAATGGAATTCTCAGGACCCTGATTGACGTGGATGGCAAACGATTGATTGTTGTGAGACTGTTTGATGGAAAGACAGAAGAAGAGGAAGCCGGACTTATTGGTGATAAGCTGAAGGTGAGCAGGACCAAAAATATAAAAGTGATACTGGTAGATGCATCAGGAACGCAAATTGGAACCCGGATAAAGTGGACTGAGTCACTTCTGAATATAAAGTAATTAAATATTTCCGTTGAGGAGTATGGAGGAAGAGCAGGGAGGCCGTGGAACTGGTAAAGGGATTCGTATCCCAGTTGGAGGAAATTCCCGATGGGTGCTCGGAAATATTTCCATTTAATGTTATCGATGAATTGAAACAGGAATATCTGGAGTGACGGATGGAGTTTGTCTGGAGCATATGGGATGCTTTAGACCATTGATGAATTTCCGGACAGAACTGCTGGTTGACAGATATATTGTGGAAATAGTGGATAAATTGTAGTAGAGTTGTGGATAAATGCAGGATAATATGCAGTTATCCTTTATATTTTTTGGAGAAATACAATGTTTGATTGGGCTAAACTTTATATAAGAAAAGGAAACAATAAGTTAGCTGGTACCTTTTTTGAAGAATTGGCTATATCATATTTATCGAGCACCTACAAGCAATACTCATGGGAAAGAACAAAAAGTTCTTGGGATGGTAATAGAGATTTTACATCTATTATTTTAGATAATATTTGGGGAGAAGCAAAATATAAGAAAAATTCGACATCTTTACGAAGACAAGATATTGACCCTACCATGATATCCGGTTTTTTAGATGGAAAGGTAAAATTAGTCTTCATAATAACTAATGGAACTATACCCCATACTATAAATAATCGTATGAATGAAGTCGGAAGAAAATGCGGCTTTAATGTTATTGGTATTACGCGTAAACAACTAGAATATTGGTTGATCATCCATCCCGAAAAATATGAATACTTTTTTGGTGAAAAACTATCACATACAGAAATTGAGGAAGCTGTATGTATTGAAGATATAACATTAACCAGCCGATTAGATGCTCATTTCGTAAGTTCCTATACTGAAGCAGAATTTATTTGTGGAGATATATATGATTTAAAAATTACATTATCTTGCAATACGAAAGAAAAAGTAATGATTAAAGAAAACCTTAATTATCCCCTAACTTTCTTAGAAGATACAACCTTTAATCTCAACCCTGGTTTACACCAAAGACATGTACTAGTTAAACTAGTTCGTACAAATACTGAACCAATTACTTTAGAATTTCAGTTGCAAAATGGTAGTATTTTACGATATGCTTTAGACGTAAAAATTATATGTAATAAAAATCCACAAATTGTTTATTCTCAGCAAGAAAAAATTAAAATTGAGATATATCGTACACTGCAGAATTTGCCCGATAATGTTGCCCACTTAATATTTTTAAAAGGGAAGTTAGGATATGGAAAAACATTCCTAATGAAAGAACTAGCCAAAGAATTCAGTTCTTTATATGTAGTGCATGTTATACAGTGTGAAAAATTATATTATCCCGGTATAAATTCCGTGAAACTATGCCGCGCTATAATGTTTATTAATTATGGATTTATTTTTGAACATGGTGATAAAAATTTCTATACTTCATATAAATACTTGCTACTAAAAAACAATATTGACAATATTCTCTCAGATAATCTACTGGAGGATTTCTTTGATGGGTGTATCGATCCGTCTCTTGCACAAAAAACAATTTTATTTTTAAGTAAAAATAAAATTGTAAGAATAATAAAGAACTCTCGATTTGCAAGACGACATATCTTGTTTTTAGATGATATTCACTTATTTACCAAAGAAGAAAAGACTGTTTTTAATATGATATTATTGCAACTGAAAAATGGATATAGTAATTCTATACTACTTTTTTCAGGTGAATACTTTAAATCTAAAAAATATATTTTGTCATATGAATTGAAAGGTATGAATACGGATGATATTATTGAAAGTCTAAAAGCAAATTTAATTGATATGACTTATTTATCATATAAATCTACCATTTTAAGTATGCCAAAACAGCCCCAACTACTTAGTGAATTAATATTATTTATACAAAACAATTCGCAATCAAAACTTCCGGCCAATAATATAAATAATTATATTCTCCAAATTACTAATAATCATCTTACAAATCTTGATTTTGATCTATTGAAAGAAGAGAAAGCTATTATTAATATAATTTATCACTTTCAAAAGGGTGTTAGCAAAAAACTTCTACATGCTTTAAAATTTAATGAAAGTACTTTGGATTCTTTATGCACTAGGGGGTATCTTATTTCTTATGATAATCGCTATTTGCCATGTTATGATTATTTTTATTATACCTATTTAAATACAAATGCTCAAATTCAACCTGATAAGAAAATGGCAAGCATTTTGCATTTAATGTTAAAAAATTTTTCTCTAGATCCATTACTAGATACAATTCAAGTACAGGCTTTATTAATACAATATGATATTGATATGTATAAAAATCTGAAAATTGAATTTAAAGAAAAGATAACAGAGTACATAAATAAAGGTTATTACAAAAAAGCGATGCTTTATGGAGAAATATTTTGTTTTGATATGCTGAGTCGACCTTCAAGTTCCAATAATGCATTGGAAGCTTTATTTTATTTTGGAATTTCTTTAATCCATTGTGATTCGCAGAGGAGAGCAATAGATGTATTTTCCTATATAAAAAATAACACTCCAAAAGATTCTATATTATATTTACGAGCGTCTGCAGAATTAATTAATAATAAATATAGCCGCTTTGAAATAGAGGACTTAATAGAAATAGCTATTGTCTTAAAATATGATCTTTCAAATTGCATCCAAAAAATATATGATGAAAATAATTTAACGTCACAACAAATTCGCATTGCGTATTCGACCTGCATGAACCGTATTATGATGATATATTTTCTTGTAGGAAATTATGATTTAGCCAAACAATACTATGACGATTATCATAAATATCATTTATCTATTCCTAAGTGTAGATATTCTTCCAAATACGATTCTATGCTTTTAGAATGGGACATGGATTATGCTAGAGGAATTGGAATCCAGAATCCTCAAATGGCTCTAAAACTTGAGAAGAATTGCTTTAAAAATTTTTCAGCACATATTGATTATAGAAGAAAGACATTAAGCGAAATAGACATTATCTTTTTACAAGCAATTCTGGAAAAGGATTATAATAATGCTATCCAAGAATTAGAACGGCTTGAAAATGATTTAAAAAAACACGGAATTTTAAGTGAAGCATTTAAAGCTTCAATACGAAAAGCTTACTGTCACCTTCTAAAATATATTTCTATTCCCGAGTTTAATAAATTATCTCAGTTAAATCCATTTGTTGACGATATATATACTGAGCTGTTTCAAGGGCAATTGGATGCGCACTTAATTGTACATGGTAGAACATCATATCTTTTGAACAATCTGCTTGCCGTTTTATATATTATAAAAACTGATATACGACAAGCCACGGAAATTCTGCAAAAAAATTTAGATATAATTTATTTATGCACTGGAGAATACTGCAAAATTATTAATCATAATCTTCATAATGTAAATGAGATAGAGTATGTCGACTGGTACTTCAAGAATAAAACAATGTATCCTAATACATATTATTTAGATATTCGTGTCTGGTAGACATAACTTTTCAAAATTACTGGAAGATAAAAGTTTTATCTTCCAGTAATCTTTTCCTTTTATAGCTTTTTGCTTTAAAATCAATCGTAAAGTTGTATTTTCAATAAATTCAGAAATTCCACCGAATAATCCTTCCGCACTATTAGACACAAGTAAGCCAAAATCACCATTATGTAAAATTTCTTCTGTTCCCGGACAGCGACATGCTATGATTGGAACCTCTAAAAAAAGTGATTCCTCTATTGATATACCAAAAGATTCATTATCGGATGGACATATATAACCCATACTATTTTTTAGTTCACAATAAGGCGTAGAACAGTATCCCATTAGAAATATGCACTCATCCAAATTTTCTTGCCTTATTTTTTGCATAATAGCATTATATAATGGCCCAATACCAAAGATTTTAATTTTTATTTTCAGGCCGGAATCTTTTACTTTTTTAACGGCATCGATGAGCTTAAATAGCCCTTTCTCAGGGGCAAGACGTGTTAACGTAATAAAGTAAGGTTCTTCGGGGATTTTCTCATATTTCTCATCGAAAGACATCATCCTATCAGATAAAGGAGGATAGAATATATATTCATACTTTGGTGAAAGGAGAGGATATGTAGAATGAAATCCGTCACGAGCTGCCTTAGAAACAAAAAACAGCTTCGTAAATTTTTGATAACAAGACATTTCACATTCACAATTTTCAAACGCATTTAGGGAATGATGAAAAAAGCGAAAATCTGTATGAATAAATGCAACTTTTATCGAAGAGGAATTTGAACTAGCACTAATTATACGGGTAGGATAACCTTCTAAAAAGGCTATTTCAATATCGTATTTTTCAAAGACATTATCATCATATATTTTTTCGGGACATAATTTTATAAGTTTCTTTGTTTCATCATTTTTGACTGCAAAGATACTTGATACTTTTATATTAGAATGTTGTGGCATACTTTGGATTTGATCTCCAAAAACAAGTTTTATATGCACCTCATATTGTTCCAAATCAATATAATTCAATAATCGCAGAAACATTTTTTCTGCGCCTCCTAAAGAAAGATGCTTTAACATAAACAGAATTTTTTTCATTTGTATCCCCCTAATATATTAAATAATTTAGTGGTACTAAATTACCATCTAAATCCATTATAATATCTTTATACTGTTCTCGCAATAATATCCATTTATAATTTCCACTAAGCTGTGACATATTATCGCAAAGGAACAGAAAATTACCACCATAATTCAAAGTTGAATATGGTAAACAATAGAACAGATTAATATTTTTAAGGAATCGTTCCTGAAATTTTTGATGCTGCACGGTATGAATATTTAATTGTTTGAGAATAAACTTCCATTTGTTTGAAGTGCTAAAATCGAGTATAAAATAGTTTGAACCTTGGTATTCCAATTTCAACTGTGAACTTAAGTACTTTACTAAATCGCTTTGAATACTATTGTACCACTTATGATAAAAATGAGCTTTTTGCTTTGAAATATCATTCAATGCGGTTTTGCGTGCTCCCCCACTACAATGATAAGCGATAGCGTTTGAGCAAAAATAACAATTGTAACCATTCAATGTAATCTTAAGGGATAATTCCAACCCTTCATGTGAATTGTAATAATATTCATCAAATCCACCTATTTCTTCAATTACGTTACTTTTAACTGCACATAAAGCCATAGTTAACGCCTGACGAATACCATTTTGTTGGAGAACTATATCCTGAATTTTTCTCATAGAAAACAATTGACCACTTCTATAATCGGAAAAGACATGACCGGTACTTTGGACTTTATTTGTTTGAGGATAGACCAATAGTGGCTGTACTGCACCAATTTTTTGGCTTGACCAAAGCAAATCTAACATTCTATCAATGCATTTTGATTCAAGAAAAATATCGGTATTAATAAAGATTATCGTATCTCCATTCGCAATAGATATTCCGATATTATTGGCTTTCCCAAAGCCCGCCTTTTGTTTAAGATGAATTAGTCTAATTTGCTTGTATTTATTCGCCATATTATCTAAAAAGACTAAAGTGTCGAAGTTATTACATGCGTCATCAATTAGAATGATTTCGTCACTTTCTTTTACATGGAACAATAGCTGCTGTAAAAAATTAGAAATAAGGGCATAAGTATTATCAATTGCTACAATGTATGAACAGGTCATAATACCTCCGTATCATAGATAACTGCATATTATCCTGCTTTGAATGAGAGAGACTGTATTGCCTACTGTTAGAGGTGTACAAGTTAGCAATATATGAGATGGGAGATGAAAATTCCGTATATGTGAAATGCAAGGCAGATTAATGTTTCCCATTTTAAGCAGCCTAGCAGAAAGCGAGTCGGTGTCCATTTCTGAAAATGAGAAGTGGGGGATTAAGCGGCGCTCTCAGAAGGGAACCTTCATCATTTCCTATCCGCTATATGGTTATGCCAATTTGGACGGGGAATGGTGATCGTACAGGAGCAGGCAGAAATTGTGAAACAGATCTTTGCGGACACGCTTGTGGTGAAAAGTACCCACGAAATTGCGGATGAACTAAATGAGTGTGGCGTTGCTGCCAAAAAGGGTGGACATTGGACACCGGGTACCGTCAACGCCATCATCGGGAATGAAAAGTATACGGGTGATGTTCTGTTCCAGAAGACCTATACGGACAGCAGCTTTAACCGCCATCAGAACCGGGGAGAGCTTGATCCGTACCTAATGTAGGACCACCATGAAGCAATTATCAGCGGGGAAGAGCTTAAACTGGCCAATGTGGTTTTGAAACAGCGGGGCGTGAAAAAGGAAATGGCCATGACACCGGGAGATACCAGAACCGGTATGGCTTTTCCGGCCGGATCTGCTGTGGAAAATGCGGCAACTAATATAAAAGACGGATGCGCTATAAAACCAGCGGCCAATATGTGGCTTGGGCTTGTGCCAATCATCTGAAAGATAAAGAAAGCTGTTCGCAGAAATATATCACGGATGATGCCCTGAAACTGGCGTTTGTTACCATGATGAATAAGCTGGTCTTTGGACATCAGATGGTGCTGCGTCCTCTTTTGTAAAGCCTGCGGGGATTGAATGATCAACCCCGACTGCTAAAAGGCGAGGAACTGGAAACGGCCATCGAGGAAAATCGGATTGCAGTACCGCTTCCAGAATGGGGAGGTCCGGATCAATCACAACCGTTTTCTGGGCTATACAAAAGATGAAGAAGGAAACCTAGTCATAGAGCCTGCGGAGGCGGAAGTGATAAAGCGGATCTACCGGGAGTACCTGGAAGGGGCAAACCTACTCCAGAGCGGGCGTGGCCTGGGAGCAGACGGCATTCTTACCGGGGAAGGAAAAACGAAGTGGCGTCTGGAAGCACTGAAGAAGATCCTGCAGAATGAAAAGTACATCGGAGATGCCCTTTTACAGAAGACCTATACCGTTGATTTCCTTAATAAAAAGTGGGTGCAGAACAAGAGGATTGTCCCACAGTATTATGTGGAAATTAGCCATGAGCCCATTATTCCTCATGACCTTTATATGCAGGTACAGGAGGAAATGATCCGGCGGGCGAACCTCCACAGTGGAGCCTACTGAAAAAAGAGGGTTTACAGCGGCAAGTATGCCTTATCCAGCATTGTTTACTGCTCGAAGTGCGGCGAGATTTACCGGCGGATCGCATGGAATAACCGTGGAAAACATTCCATAGTGTGGCGGTGTTGTACCCGTGTGGAACATGGACCAACCGCCTGTGATGCACCAACTATTCAGGAGCGAGATTTGCAGGCGGCGGTGGTGCAGACGATCAACCTTACGCTTGGCAACAGAGAAAACATGATGGCCACTCTCCAGGAGAACATAGAAGCGGTGATCCGGCAGGAGGATGAAACCTCATCGGAAGGGATTGAGACCAAGCTGCTGGAACTGCAAAAGGAACTTCTGAAACTGGCGAATTCGAAAAAGGATTATAACAGTGTTGCAGATGAGATTGACAGGCTGCGGGAATTGAAGCAGAATGCCTTGGTGGAGAGCGCCGAGCGGGAAGGACTGAAACAGCGAATCAGGGAGATGCGGGAGTTTCTGGAACAGCAACCTACCGAGGTCGCGGAGTATGATGAACTGCTGGTACGGCGGCTGATTGAGAAGGTCACGGTTTACGATGAGCGGTTTGAGGTGGAATTTAAATCTGGGGCGAAGGTAGATGTGGGGAGGTAAATAACAGAACGGTCGTATGGTCTGAATTGCTTGGATTATTGCTAGTTTTTCGCTGCAAAATGATTGTAATAAATTCCTCATTTTGCTATAATAAAACTAGCATCTTATCTTGATACTCCACATAAAAATATCTGATATAGAATAAAAAAGTGATTTCGATTTTAAGTTTGTTTTGACTGCAGAATTTTTACCGAATTTTTTGAAATAGAGAGAAATTTTCTGATAATTACATTGCAAAAAAATAAAATTGCTATATAAAATAATGGGAAATAGTATGAAATTCTGTATGTAATTACTGCATAGTAAGTAATCAATTGCCAAGTTACTAGGGAGTAGCTTGGCATAATTGAGTTACACATACTTTGTGGAAATTAAGGCATATCAGATATTATTTGAGGTTAGTAGCGAGTAAGAAAAAGTTTGCAATGGAGGTTCGCCATATGATAAAAATTAATGATGGAACGTTGCTTAAAGAGGTTATCGGATTTTGTGATGCTTTTAATGAAGAAGCAATTGTAAAACAATATAAATCTAATGGCTCTGAAGTGGAGTTGGACTATCCTCTTGATGGAACCGTGAAGAGTAAACTGGAAATTTTAAAACAAAGAGGAATTGATAAGAATACCGGCGAGTTATCATATGAAATAAATGATGAAATTGATGAACTTTGGAATATTTTAATAGAAAAATCTATTATTTGTTTACGCTTTTTTGATAAAAGGGAACCTTTTATGGAAAATGGAAAGCGTCAATATGTTTATGGAATGGATAAGTTAAAAGAATATCATAAAAATTATATTGATTTCGAAGGCGTTTTATATGGGAGCGATGCATATTATCGAGATCATGTTTTTCATGTCATTAGAGTATGGCTGTTAGGTATATATTTAATTTTAAATGCTAATACCCATATTACTGAAAACGGGAATCGGCTTATTGATTCACTCCATTTTGAAGGAGAGGTGCCTGGAGAGATAAAAAAAGCGACTCAAGAGGACATCAAAAAAATATCACAAGAATTAAAAAAGGGAGATTGTTTAATTGTAAAAAAAGAAGATGAACTTTTTAAAATACATAGGGATGTGAATGGCGACCAGACAGATGCATATGTTTTGGTACCACCGAATACTTTTAGTAGTGAAATAAATATATTAGAAAAAGTTAGCATGTGGACTATTATGACGTTATGCCACGATTTGGGCTATCCTTTGGAAAAATCGAAGAAAGTATTGTCTAAGACAGAGAAAATGATGGAAGCATTCATTTCAAGTCCCTATGTAGATAGAAATCTAAAATTTGATGGGACTCAAGATTCTAATAATCTTGATATTATTACATTTGCAAGTAAGAAGATGAAGGTGATTGTTCGCAATGAAGATAGTTTTGTTGCGAAATATAATGCTAGTATACAAGATAAATATAAATTTAAATATAAATTGTCTTTGGAAGATTTTTCGCATGGAATGATAAGTGCAATTATTATATATAAAATGCTTATTTATTTTATTGAAGCAGACAATAATCCAGATGCTAATTATGTATTTGATAATGAAGATGCTAGACAGTTTTATATAAGGCGTGATATTTTAAGAGCAATCTCATCTCATACATGTGAAAATATTTATCATATTGATGTTGCTACATTTCCTATGATTTTATTTGTATGTGATGAACTTCAAGAATGGGGAAGAAAATCATGGAAAAGTATGTACAGGGGTGTAACCAATAGTGCTGTACAATTGACAATAAATTCTTTTAATGCTAAGAAGATTGAATATGAAGAAGAAATAGATATGCAAAATGCTTCAGGAAGCCAATTAGTAGATAATATAGAAAGAATTATAAAGAAGCAATATATGCTATATCTTACTACTTTTAGGGATGGGCAGTATACAGCTAGAAGAGAGTTTGACTTTATAAAGCATATTCACATCAAAGTTCATGAAGACTATAAGAGTATTGAGAAGATAGATGTTGATTTTTCGATAAATCATGGTTCTCAAGATAATACGTTTACTTTGACTATAAAAAATTCTGGAGACACTGAAGCAAAAGGAAAAAAAACAAAAGCAGCTACTCTTACAGAAGCAATAAAGGAGTTATTAAAGCCTTATTGTGAAAATAAAAAATATGGCGTTTGCCGTTTTATAGATGATAGAGAGGCGAAAAAATGAAACAAATTTCAATTGAAATAATACATAAGTGTCCAAATAGATGTTTGCATTGTTCATCTAATTCTGACATTAATTGTACTTTAAAAATAGAAACTGCGGAAGTAAAAAAAATAATTGATAGTGCGTCAAAGTTAAATACTGAAGTTTTAAGTATTTCTGGTGGAGAACCTTTTTTGCATGACGGATTATTAGAAATTGTACATTATGCAAAATCTAAAGGCATTAAGGTATATATTTATACTAGTGGAATTATATTGAACATTGCTGGACGGGTCGATAGTATTCAGCGGGAGTTATTACAACAATTATATAGTGTAGCAGTGGATAAAATAATTTTTGATTTACCGGCTATAAATGAAACTACATATAATAAATTTATGGGAACATCCGGATATCAGAAATTTGTGTTTGAGAGTATTAACAAAGCTCAAAATGTAGGTATTTATACGGAAATTCATTTTGTTCCAACTAAAATAAATCTGGATGAAATAGATAGTGTTGTAAAATTTGCAGAAAGAGCAGGTGTTAATAAAGTTAGTTTTTTGGGATTGGTTCCTCACGGAAGAGCGGCTAATAATATTGGGGAATTAGTTTTGGACACAGATGAGAATGAGAAATTGAAGTTAAAACTTGAAGCAATCAATAATAATAAAATAAGAATTGGCATTCCTTTACAGCGAGAGGATTCCGATTATTGTTGCTATGCCGGAAAGAATAAACTGTGCATCCGTTATGATGGAAAGGTATTCGGATGTGAAGCATTCAAGTATATTCAATTAACTGACGAAAATAATAGAATAATTAAGCCGGATTCTATTTATAACAAGTCTTTAGAGGATATTTATTATCATTCGGAGTATTTGAAATATGAAAGAAAGTTTGTTGAGCGTCAAATGGAACTTAGTGGCTGTGGAGAAAAATGCCCTGTTCAAAGAAAAATGAGGAGAGTGGCAGGGGTATAATCTGATATGGAAGAAGAAATTGTATATTTAGAAAAACAGAAGATGTTGGCCAACAGAACAATTTCTGTCAAGATAAAAGAAAAACTGATTACTGATACTTCTGTGCTTTGTGATTATATTGAAGAGGAACGGTTAAGAAAAGAATGTGAGGAAGGATGTGTGAATTTTGGAAGAAAATGGAGCTGTCCACCATTTTCAAAATCATTTTTAAGTATACAAAAAAAATATACATCTGCTTATTTAATTTGTTTTTCTACAGTAATGAAAGATTATGCTGACATAAAAAATAAGTATGTAGCGCTAAAAGCTGCAAATGTTACTTTGAAATCACTTATTGAAAAATATGCCCGAATTATAGAAGCATATACAGATGGATACTCCTTATTAAGTGGAAGCTGTAGGCTTTGTAAGCCTTGTCAGTGTAAAATTAATCATCCATGTAAGCACCCAGATAAAATGAGATATAGTATGGAAGCAACCTCAATAAATGTGCAAAAATTGTGTGAAGATTTTTTGAATCATCGGTTGCTATGGTATATTAATAAAAAGTTGCCAGAGTATACAAGTACAGTAGCATTAGTTTTATTTAATGGCGATATAGAAACCGACAGATTGTTTGAGATTATAGATGAAGTTTTTTCTATATGATGAGTGATTTTATTTTTAAATAACGACATCATTTCATGAATACAAAAATGAAATGGTGTCATTATAGTTTTTTACTAGAATTTATAGGTAAGTTATTTTAGCTAATATTTTATGGAGAATATAAATTATAGATATGTTCCCACATACGACCGAGAGGACAAAAACAGCGGTGGATCAAGTCGGACGAACCGCCCGGCAAATGACGTACTTCCTGTCCTCTCGTGCCAGATAGTGCTTGCAAACAAATCTACACCCATTTGACGGTTTTGGATAAATGTAAATATAATGAAATTGATGGGAATTATTAGCGCGGAAGTGGGCTGACTTTGAAGATACGGTTCAATGTGATACTACAGAGAGGATTCACGCCGACTATATTATCACAAGAAACGTGATGGACTTTTCAAAGAGTAAAGTGATGGTATTTACACCATCTGAACTGCTCGCTAGAATTTACGTCTCAGTGATGCCAGACAGAGAGCCGAGGTGTAATAAAATATACCCCGGTTTTGTATAACGGGCGGATACTGATATATTCCGGCTGTGGATGTTAAATGGGGAAATCCACAAACTGTTTTAAAGTGGTAGAGGACTGGTTCCGGGAGGTGACGCGTTCCGGTACCGTAAGAAGGATTGCGCAAATAGCCGCTTCCGAAGCTGGCAGGGCCGCATTTTCATGCCAATCAGGGCTATATTAAACGGTCAGTTTTTGAGATTGCCGGCAGGATTGTAGGGATTATATCCTGGTCATCGCAACGGTTAATATTGAAAACCTGATAGATTACATCGGCCTTAAGGTTGCCCAGGAAGGAGATGATTCTTTTCCTGTTGATAAAAGAAAATACCTTTACGGAGGCCGATTTTTTGGACGTGCTGAAAGTAAAGGCTGACTGCTAATTTGATACACTTTCTGAAGCTGTCGATTGAAAATGGGGAGTTAAAGCAGGCGGATAACTGGATAAACCGGGGCGGGCCGATTCAGTAAGTCTGTCATATGAACTGGACGGAGGTACATACTCATCCCCGTCCAGTTGTCTGATTATCTTGGAAACTTTACCTCCAGATTATTTATTAAATTTCAAAATACGGAAATCCGATTAAATGGGGCCAACGAATTTATTTTTCATAATTATGCTGCAAGTCTGCCGCAATCTGATGACTCAAGGCATCTGTTTTACCTGCGGAAATTATCTGAAAGAAGCATTATTCTCCAAGTAGCCAGTTCACGGCATTAATAACTTCGATGCCGTCATAGTTGCCAGGTGTCATCTGGTCGAGCGTCAAAATGGTTTTGGGATAATTATCCCGGATATTCCGCAAAGGCTTCATTTCCCTTTCAAAGGTAGATGACTCAAGCAGAGAAGCCGTTACCTGAAAATAATGATAGCGGTCATTTCTCTTTGCCACGAAATCCACCTCTGTGTTCCCGACCTTTCCGATGTTCACCGAATAGCCGCGGCGAAGCAACTCCAAATAGATTACATTTTCCAGAGAAAATCCTAGGTCATAGGATCTTCGCGGCAACAGATAGCGACGGATACCCAGATCGACAATATACAATTTCTGGTTAGTTTTCATAAGCTGCTTCCCTAGGATATCAAAGCGTTCGGCCGGATAGAAAACAAATGCCTCGGTCAATACCTCAATATAATCGCTTATTGTATTTTGCGATACTTTACGACCGGAAGAAATGATATAATCTGTAATACTTTTTATCGAAATGGGATTTCCGACAGAGCTTGCCAGAAACTTCGCAATGCTTTTTAAGAGGGCAATATCTGTTACCCTGCGTTTGTTTGGATCAGCTTCCCTTCGTCTTTGTCTATCCTCAATATCTTTTATGATTATGGTATTATAGATCCCTTCCAGATACATATCTGTTTTTTCCTTTGACCGGTTCATTGAAGCAATATACGGGAAGCCGCCATCTTGAAGGTAGGAAGAGAAGATCACCTCCGTATCAATCCCAGGCTGCAGCTGGCAATACTCGCGGAAAGAGAGAGGGAGGATCGATATCTCCACATAACGACCGGACAGCAGCGTCGTTAGTTCTCCGGAAAGCATATATGCATTGGAGCCGGTGATATACAGGTCAACATGTTTCTTAACATAGAGACTGTCCACAACTTTTTCAAATGCAGGAACCTTTTGAATTTCATCCAGAAAAATGTATGTCGTTTGATTTGGACAGAGTCTGGAAACCAGATATTTATATAAAGTCTGGTAATCAAGCAGGGGTTCATTCTCTAATTCTTCAAAATTAAGAGAAAGGATCTGCTCATTTTTTACACCTTTACTCAGCAAATGTTGCTGAAATTGCTCCAGGAGTGTAGATTTGCCGCAACGGCGTATGCCGGTAACAACTTTGATGACCTGCTCGTCCTGCCACATTTCCAGCTTCTTTAGATATTCAGTACGTTTTACCATTAGTCCACCTCCTAGTGTATATTTTACCATATTACTATATTTTAAGCAATAAAAATTCCGGAATCGGAAAAAAAGCGTGAATATGAAAATAATATACCGAAATTGGAATAGAATTGAGAAACTAAAAGATTAATGTATCATTAAATAGTATGTGTAGTAATCATTCTATTATGTTCATTAAACGGATTTGTTGTATAAACTCAGAAAATGGACAAATATGGTAATAATATATGAAGAAAGCTAAATATTTCTTTTATTGGTGATAGAAGTATGATAAAATGACAAATAGATGGAGGATAATACCTTATTATCTTGCTTTGAGTGAGAGTGAGGTTGCGTTGGTCGCGTTTGTGGTATAAATCAGTATCAATCGGATGATGCGGTGTTTGTCTACACTGCCTCCCAAAAGGCAACGCTGCGGATCAGCAGGAAACCCGGTGAACTCATGGAAGTGGACTGGGCGGCAGCACCCTGGATGTTACTGACAGCATCACAGGGGAGCCTGTCACCGCGTATGTCTTTGTCGCCTGCCTCCCCTGCAGTATGTACAGCTATGCGGAAGCGGTCCCCGACATGAAGACCGCCAGCTGGATCCAGGCGCACATCCATGCGTACAGCTACTTTGGAGGCGTTACCCGGATCCTTACGCCTGACAATGCAAAGGTTGCGGTCGTTAAGAACACCCGCGCGGAGCTGATCCTCAACCGCTCTTACCAGGAGATGGCGGAATACTATGGAACGGCCATTGTCCCTGCCCGCCCGGTCTCCCCGAAGGACAAGGCCTCTGACGAGGGCTTGGTCGGCGTCCTGTCAACCTGGATCGTGGCATCCCTGCGCAATGATAAGTTCTTTTCTTTTCAGGAACTGAATGAGGCCATCCGTATCAAACTGGATGAGTTCAACAGCCGTCCATTTCAAAAGAGGAAAGGCTGCCGGCTCTCTGCATTCGAGGAAGAAGAAAAGGCATTTCTCCTGCCGCTTCCATCCACGCCGTATGAGACAGCCGTATGGTCCTCGGAAACGGTCCAGCCGGATTACCTGGTCACAGTAGGCGACTGTCGGTACTCCGTACCATGTGAATACATCGGCAGGAAGGTTGATATCCGGACAACGGAGAAATACATGGAGATTTTCCATAACCAGAGGATCGCGTCCCATGTGAGGGTTTTTAATACCGCGGATCCGGTCTATGTACCGGAGCATATGCCGGAAGCCCACCGGCGTTACCTTAATTATAATGAAGAGAGCTTTCAGCAGTGGGCGGAAGATATCGGTCCGTCAACAGGGATCGTTGTCCGTACCTTCCTCCACACGCACAGGACTCCCCAGCAGGGATATAAAAGCTGCGCGTCCATGATGAAGCCCGCCGACCGGTTTACACCGGCCAGGCTGGAGGCAGCCTGTGCCAAAGCACTTTCCTATACGCCGAGCCCGAGCCTGAAAAATATCACCACCATCCTCCAGAACGGACAGGATAAGGTAAAAAACGGTACCCCGCCCCGGACAACCGGCAGCTATGGCCTGACACGCCGCGCGGCCCGTGAGAAGGGAGGTGTCCAGGCATGACCGTACAGTCTACGATCGACAAGCTCCGCGAGCTGCGGCTTTCCGCCATGGCAGGCGCGTTCGAAGACCAGTGCCGCACCGGCGGCCTCCAGGGGCTCAGCTTTGAGGACCGCTTTGGGATCCTTGTGGACAGGGAATGGGAATCGCGCAGGAACAACCGCCTTGCCCGGCTCATCCGCAGCGCGGGGTTCCGGTATCCGGGCGCATGTATGGAGGATATCGAATACCATGCAGACCGGAAACTGGACCGCGGGAAACTGCTCCGCCTATCAGGCTGCGGCTACATCCGCGACAGCCGCCATATCATCATCATGGGGGCATCCGGCAGCGGGAAAACATATCTTTCCAATGCCCTGGGTGTTGCCGCGTGCCGGAACGGTTTTACCGTCCGGTATGTCCGGATCCCGGACCTGCTGAACGGGCTGGCTGTCGCGCGAGGAGAGGGCACTTACCTGAAAATGATCCGCTCGTACCAGAAAGCCGACCTGCTGATCATAGATGAATTCCTGCTCACTCCGATGACGAATGAGCAGGCGAACGACCTGCCTGAGGTCATTGAGCCACGGGCAGAGCGAGGATCCATTATCTTCTGCACCCAGTTTGAACCGGACGGCTGGCATGAACGGATCGGGTCACCGGAGTATGAGACCCTCTGTGACGCTGTCATTGACAGGATCCGTCCCAATGCTTATGAGGTCCTGATCGAGGGAGCTGTATCCATGCGGGAACGCCATGGCGTGAAAGCCCCCGGAGCCGGAGAGGCAGGTGACGGCGATGCTGTATGACGGCTACAACGCATGGGATGAATGTCCGGAAGCCGATAACTGCGAGCTGATCCGTTCCTTTCTGGAACTGGTGGACGCAATGGTCAGGGATATCCAGCACCTTAAGGCTGAGGCGGTCCGGGCGAGATACCGGTTTGCCATGGAAACGGATCCCGAGCGGAAACAGATCACAACAGTTGATATCCTCTCAGATCTGGATATGCCGCATTATGACAGCCTGGCATATCAGGAGTTTTCCCGGATCTGTTATGATGGGGGAGACCCCATGGCCTTCAAAGAGTTCACAGACTCCATGGTACAGCTTGCAAAGGGGATCGACGACGGCCGGTATTAAGTTGACAAGGTTCCATTATGATTAAACTGCATTCCCTTCCGGAAAACCTGCACTGGCTTACCGGAAGGGATGCACCTGATCAGCGAAAAGTGTGCACTTTGTAAACGGAATATTCAATCTGCCGAAGAATTACTGCACCGTTTCCTAACCGGATGCTCCGGGCTGGGCCGATTGTGTCCTGGAAGGTGCAACCCGATGTTATACCTGTCTGCGAGAGTCTTTCCCCTTGAACAAGTTTGATAGAAAACAGTGGTTCTAGCGGCGCATTGTCCTAAATGAATTCGGACGTATAATGCTTGTAATAGACAAGCATGTAAGGAAACATGCTGTAGAGCTTATGGCATCCTTTATTTGAATCATCATAAACTTTGATATAATAAATATGTTTTTAGAGGTCTCAGAGGACGCGATTTTTCGGGAAACTCTCTGGGACTTGTTCTTTCTGTAGGTTATTTCTTACATTAAATTGAGTAAAACTCCACAATCAAGCAAATTGGAATGAAGAACAAGACGGCTAAACAATAATGATAAACCATTATTCCGTAGAAATATAGATGGCTTCACAAACTATGTTCGAGTAAAAATTGGAAATTATATTATCTGAATTCTTTTTTTGTTTCTTTATTTTGTATGAAAATAAAAGGGAATGAGTGACTTTAGTGTTGCAATATGATATTATATAATTTAAGGGGGCTTTAAATGTCTGCTTGAATATATAACTTGTTCTTTTTGTAATTTCAGTTCTTGCTGAATAATGAACAATAGAGAAGCTTGAACCTTGTTTTCGCTGCTGTCTGTTAAGCAGAAAACTATTACTTCTAACCAAAAAGGAAAGGGAAAGATTTCATGTCAAGCGAGGGTATCCTAGAGTATTTTGGAAATCCTGATGGGGATGAGTATAGCAACATTATCGGGAAATTAGTAATTTACTATAACAGAAGGAGTAAATTTTATAAGAAGGTGTACTACATACTCTCTGGAAGCCGGATTGTAATGACGGCTCTAATCCCTGTGTTCGTAATAATGGAATCGCCATTATTAAGTAATGGTATAGTAGCTTTATTAAGTGCCGGCGCTCTCATTGCCGAAGGCTTCTTGGGTATTTCACATGCACAAGATAAATGGAAAAGTTATAGACAAACTTGTGATCAGCTTTGTAGTGAACAGAGGTTCTATTGTACTAAAAAAGGAATATATAATGGCATAGAAGATCCTTCTGAAGTATTTGTTATAAATTGTGAAAAAATAATCAAAGAGGAAGGCTCGCGGTGGAAGGAATATATTCAAGAAACTAAAAGTGTAAGTAATAGCGGATAAAGTAGACGAAAGAGGGAGGACAGTTATATGCAGGAAAATCAGAATTGGAGGTATGAGGTAGATACATATATTGAGCAGCAGTTTAAATTGAAAAGTCAAAGATCTGCCTTGGGCAATAAACTTTGGAGTGATTGGATCTATAATAAGAATCAATATGAAGAAAGAACAAAAACGACAATCTTTGAATTCATGAATTATAGCAGGCACGATGCTTCACACTCTATCAATATACTGAGAGCAATTGAACGGTTTTTGGGTAAAGAACGGGTTGAACTGCTTGGGATAGGCGATTTATGGATTCTTTTAAATGCAGCTTATGCGCATGATATAGGTATGTCTACTGAGTATTATGAATTGAAAGACTTATGGAAAAATGAAGAATTTCTTGATTTTGTCGAAAGAGAAAGGGATTCTTTAGACGAAGAAATCGGTAAAGCGGCACGTCATTATACATATTTGGATGCTTTTGTAAAACACCAGGGAGGAATAAGTAGCGAAAAACTGGAAATACCTAACTTTGAGTGGGATGAATATGATTCATGGCCTTTGGAGTTTCGGAAAGAAATTACTTGCTTAATGTCAGAATATATTCGAAAAAAACACGGAAATAGAAGTAAGGAATTTTTCAATAGATGGGATCGAAGGGGGAATATTGTATATATCGACAGATTATGTGGAATACTTGGCCAAATAGTGGCATTACATACAGCTGGGCAGGAAGATATAAAAAAAATAAGTCTAATATGTGATGGATTTGAGGATGATTACGTGCATCCGCAATTTCTTGCGGTATTGTTACGAGTTGGAGATCTGTTAGACTTGGATAATAATCGATTTGATATTTTTGCTATGAAACATTTTGGCGAACTCCCTCATGTAAGCGTTACACACTATAAGAAGCATCAGGCTATAGAACACCTCTTAATAAAGCCGGAAAAAATAGAAGTAACAGCGAAATCAGATGATTTTGAAGTGTGCAAAATCAGCTTAATGTGGTTTGACGATTTAAAAAGTGAAATTATTAATATGATAACTCGCTGGCAGGAAATAGCTCCATGTAGTCTTCAGGGGTGCCATATGGGAATTCCTGAGCTGATAATACTCCATAAAAATAAAGAGTTTAGCAGTGAGTTCTCAAGGGATTTCGAGGTGAATCGGAATAAACTTTTGGAGCTCTTTACTGGTAATAATCTGTATGACTCTTCTTTGGATTTTATTCGTGAATACGTTCAGAATTCTTTTGATGCCCTTAGAATAATGCTCTGGAATGATTTAGAGCAGGGGGGCGAAAGAGAAAAATATTTAATCGATCCCCAAGTTGAAAGAGATAAAATAAAGCCAATTGACTTTAGAAAAGAAGCTTATGATAATTACCCTGTAAAAATTTATATTCGAGAATACAGAGATAAAAAAGGAATAATTGACGAAGAACAATTTGTTATAGAAATTGAGGATAGAGGCATTGGAATAGATGAAACCGGTATTAATAGCATTTCACATATTGGAACTGGTTGGAGAGAACGTACAAATTTTACGAATACAATTAGGGAGATGAGACAGTGGTTAAGGCCAACTGGGGGATTTGGGATTGGTTTACAGTCTGCATTCATGGTAACAAATAAAGTAGAGATTTATACAAAAGCGAAGAATAATCCGGCATTTAAAATAACGCTTAGTCAAGATGAAAAACCCAATAATATATTAGTTGAGTATGGACAACAGAAGGTAGACCAGGGGACTAGAATTCATCTTGTTATTAAATTTTCGGAAATTGACGCAGATAGTATCTTGGATAAATACAGCGGAAAGGAAGAATGGAGAAAACTGGATTTATTTTCCTATGAAAATCGCTTATTGATAGTCTGGAAGATTGTTATAAATTATGTGAAAGAGCATTTTAAAAACAGTCTTTTTCCTATTAATATTTATTTGCATACGGGCCAAGGGAAGTATACAGAAACCATACAAAGCAAGTATTTTTTTGTGGAAAGCGAGAAAGATACAGGAAGGGAAATAATACCAAGGTACAAAGATTATGCACAAATATTTCAATTCTCTGAAGAAGAGGATGAAATAGAAAATTCAATTATGCCAGGAACTGCAGAAGAATGTGAGGTTCTTCGTGTATTTGCTTCAGAAGTTAAGAAGCTGGGCTTGGCCGCGGATAATCTTTACATGAATTTTAATATGGATAAAGGAACATTACGACTTTGGGATGATATGAGTGAAACTTTTTATTCCTTTGATTTATCAGCGGATGATGAAGTTAGTTTTATGGCTGCATATAAAAATGTTAATGTTCCTATGACTTCGCGGAAATACTTAGTTGAAGATTGGAGAAAAAATCCTTATCTTACATGTATTCTGCTAGATGTGATGGGGAAAAAAGTGGAAGAATGTTTATTAGTTAGCCGCAATCGTTTTTTTGATAATGCTATTCAGCAGCAATTTTTGGTTAAGAAATATACTCAAGCTTATTTTAAGGCAAGGCTTTATTTTATGGAGAAGTATGATAAAAGAATACGGACTAAACTATTATTCCCTATGACGCTTATATGTAATAAAGTGCTAGAAGAAAGCATAGATAATAGTAATGCTTTTATGTCGGATGGGCTATATGTATGGACGATAACGGAAGGAGTTTGGAAACGGGAATATTACCTGTATGAATATCTGTTTCATGGTTTACGGACAGGAGATATTATATTAGCAATTCCAGAAAATGAAGAAGAAATCAATTATACTATAGATGAAAATAGTGATGGTTTTAAAGAATTAGTGGAGAAAATCGTTATAATAGACGATATAAAAATAAGGCTAGTATTGAATTACTATCTTATTCAAGATGATAAAATGGTCTTGAAACGTTTGAAAACAACAAATGTAGTTGAGAAAGATACAGGGAAGCCTAATTTTGGTGCATTTAGAATCTTGAATAGAAATGATTCAGAAATTCCGGGTATTAAAAGAGAAATAAACGACATGTCTAAAACCTTCAACTCAGGTGAGCGAGAGTATAAGTTGGTTGTAAAGGCTGAGGAAGGCCAAGAGGCTCTTTTGGTCAAAAAGCTTCCTTTTATTCCAGAACAACAGGGCGTTTACTATGTGATTCATCCGATAAATGCTGCTATAGAAGCGAAAATTAACCGTATGAAAAAGACCATGCATGAATGTCATTCTGAATATACGAAATTTACTTTGCAGGAATACATCAATGTTGTACAGGATGATCCTTCTTTTGATCGTTTATGTTTGTGGGTTTATAAAAATCAAAAAGAATCTGGTTCTTATGACCTGGAGGCAATAAGAAAAGCATATCGCAGGTTACTAACGGTTGAATTCAAGAGGCTAACTTTATAAGGCAAATCGAAACAGGTGGAGGCATATTGAAAATGATAGATCCCAGACTGATAGATGAGAGATATTTAAAATTTTACATGAAATTAGTTGAAATGGCTGATGAATATAGTTATTTTATTTTCATTTCACGAAAGTGCTATTTTTATACAAAAATAATTCAAGAGCATAAAAAGGAAGAGGATAGAATACCCTATAATAAATTAAATGTTCAAGAATTAAGAGATAGGGATATTTTAAAGGAGATGGATTTTTCTATCTTTGAACATGGTAAAAAAGTATTATTAATAGATGATACACTCTATACTGGAAAAACTTTATTACGGATTATTGAAAGAATAAGAGATAAAGTTTTAAATCCGAATATTTCAATTGCCGTATTCGCCATGACGCCAAAAGCTCTCACATGTTTTTTTGATAAATCAGATTTTCAAGAATATAAAAGAATGTTTGCAGAAGTATTCACTTATTCGCAAATGTCGGAATTTGTAATCAAAGAATTACAGGCGATTCAAGAAAGTAGGCATTCTTATGTCATTGATTTGCCTGTATTTAAGGAAGTTCAGATTTGCCAGGAAGCATTTGAGAAGTTAATAAATGAAAATAATGCTGGTTGGGTGTTTACGGATTATAAAGTAAAGATTAAAGATATATCATTCGATAATGGTTTCTTCATATATGATAATAAATATTTAAAGAACGTAATGGGAGAAGCGCTTCTAAGTTTGGTCATAAAATGCCGTTATGAAAAAAAGGAAAACGAGCAGGGAGAATCAAAGGTATTTTGTCGCTTTACTCCTTTTGCTATGTTGCGTTCTGTTGAATATAAAGAATGCTGGAAGTATTTTATTTCTTTATTTCAAGAAACCCCCTTTTTAGATTATATTTACAAAAAACATAGTGACGAAAAAGATGACGAAGATTATATTACATTATATAGGTCTATAGTCTATGCTTTAAGTTACTTTATTGGAAAGGTATTTCAAGATTATGCTGAAGTTATCACGGGAACAAGAATGGAATTATATAAAAACCTTTCCCCAATTGGGTTCAATGAAGTGTTTTCGAAAAGTATAGATAGAATTTTCAATAATTTTTCAATCTCAAAATTTTATAATCGATTACCTAGACCTCAAGGTGAATATATTAGCAGAGATGAAAAAAATTATTTCGATATGCCCCAAATAGAGTCATGGTTTATGGGGTGGCTTGCAATACAAAAAAGAGATCATCTCACTAGCAATGAAAATGGCAATGCATCAAGTGCGGTTGTAACTTTGAAAACGATAGAAAGCCTTTTAAAAGAAAATTGTTCATTTCTCAATGAATCACAGTTTCAAAGAAGCCTTATCTGCATAATCTTAAAAGCACTGGATACCGGAGTCCTGTCAAACAGTGTGATAAAAGATGGAGATATAATTGTACGATGCTTTAAATTAGGAGAGAGCAGCGATATTCTGTTCGAACATGATCTTACGGTTTTTTATGCCGCAGTCTATGCATATTATAATTGTTCGAAAATGGTATCTGAAAAGTATAAAAGGCAATATGGGAAATTTATTAAAAGTTTAGAAACTTATTTTTTAGAGAATAATTATTTTAAAAATAAGTATATTTCAACAGAGGCATTTCAATTTTTTTCCCAGTATTTTGCTATGGAAGGGGAAGTGTTACAACGTGAATTGGCAAATAAGCGATACATTCTTTGCAAAAATTTGAATAAAGAAAAGAAGTATATAAGGGATGTTATGGACTTTATTTATAGACAGAATTATTTTCAATGAAAGAGAGACTGGTATGGAAGTAAAAATATTTGTACAATGGTGCGTTAATCAATACTTGGATTTGATTCAAATATTTAAAAATTCTATATATGAGAAAGACAGTAATTTTCAACCTGGTTTAGTAGAACGTAATAGATTGGCAAAGCTTATCTATCTTACTGCTTTGCTGAATGAATACGAAGAGATAATAGGTAATAGTGGAAATGCTTTAGAACAAATAAGAAATATATTAGATTCATTTTATGAGACCGTGCAAGGAAGATGGAATGGAAAAATTGAAAAGCATACAAATCTTTGGAAATATCAAGTTGAAAAAGAATTTGAATATGATTGCTTTTTTCTGCAATTGTTTATATTAGAACTATTCTTGCGAAGATTAGGTGATATAAATAATATTGATTGGATTGAGAAATATTTAATAAATGTTCCTCTTCAATATGAAGCGAATTATGACGAAGAGAATGACTATATTATTTCTTTATCTGATGTTGATGATGGCCTGAACAGATTGTCAAGATTGATGGAGGAGAATACATATATTTTCGAACCATCCGATAAGAATATATATAGAGTAGATTATTTGAAAATATATTTTTTTTACGAAAAGTATTTTTTTATGAATAAGTACAAAGTAAAGAAGGGGGAGCTTTGTCTGATTTCAGGAAGTAAGGATGTTTCAGATTTTGTGTGACCTGAAACATTGTGATATAAGATATGGTTTGGGCTGCTCCGGGCAGAGATACCCTCTGCGCGGAGTAGCATAAGTTCTCGGCCATAGAAAGTGTACAGTGTTATATTCTATTTATCTTTATTCTAATTCACCATTAATATAAAAAATGTTTTTCTAATTGGAAAAGCTGCTTGCTGTATTCTCACAAACTGAGCATTGAGAATGTTAAGCTTATACAATTGCTAATGAAATCCTGTATTCCTTATTTCTTGTTAAGCTACTGGTTGAAGGTTTCATTTATAGAATCAGTGTTCGGGAAAGAAATGTTCCAGCACATTCAGACTATCCTGGGAAGTATAGCCCCACAGCACGGAACTCAACGCTTCAATCGCTTCCCGGCGTCTCCGGTAATAGGTTCTATTGCTGATGTCTCTGATATGAGGCCTCAGTTTTTCAATCACTTCCTCGACATTGGGGAGTTTTTGAGGAGAGAGAAATGTATAATATAAAAGCCAGTAATAGTCCTCTCCATATTTATGCTTTTTCCTGAGCAGTTCAATCGAAGAATCAAGGAGCCGCAGCATATTTCTGCTTCGTTCAATGCTTTTTGCATGCCTTTCAATATTGCTTCCTCCGATATCCGCTCCAGCGCAATAAATTGAATCAAGGAATTCGTCCACGGTGCTTCCATACTCGATTTGAAATTGGTTGCGTACCTGTTGGACAGATAATTCAAGACTCCAAACAACATCTCTGTATTTCTTTAAAAGCATCCAAGTGTCATGGTAAATGGAATTTTCTTTTTCATTCGCTTTTTTGTTCATTATCTTTTCCCTTTCTTTCATTAATCTGGCAAAACAGAAGGACAGGTAAGCGGATGCTTTTCCTGTCCTTGCCGTTAAATATGAATCATTATGCGTCTGAAATTTTAAATCAATTATGAATATTCCGGTCCTAAATGGACGACAGTCCGGTCGAAGAGTACCGCAATAAAATGACTGATTGGGGCCTACCATTATCTCAGTATTCTCAACAATGTCAAGCCTGCTTCGCACCACAAAGTGGCTCTGGGCTTGACATTGTTGAGAATACCGAGCAAGGTAGACAAGCCAATCAATACCGGTATCCACGTCCGGAACGTCGGTACTCAGTTTTCCGGAATCAGGGTACTGTAGCGCCAGAATATTCAAATTATTCGTCTGCAGCATATAAATCGTGATTTGCCTGTGATCGATATGCGTTGTCTATTGTCAATGGCGCATTTAAAAGTACTGCGAGCAGATAGGCTTTAATATTCCGAACGCTGGTTCTGTTTTTATGCAGACTGTCCATGACATATCGGAAATGTGATGCGTCCAAGCACAAAAGCCGTTCCTGAATGATCTCTGGCGAGTATGTTCTATTCCCGATTTTAACGGGGCCTTTGACAATGCAGAGAGTTTCTGCCATAAGCTCAATCAATTCATCCAGATAAGCAATTTCCGGATATCTGTATTCCTGCTTTAAAAGGTCGTATTCGACATGCTTCCTGATAAGCTGGGTATATTCAGACATAGTAAGACTGGCGGATGATGGATAGATAGATGGATAGACAAAATCAGTCTTGCTTGTGTCAGTATAATTATTATCAGTCTTATTAGGTGGTAAATTTTGGCAACTCTGGATCGGACCGTTTTGGCAACTCTTGACCTGCCAAATTTGACAGGTCTGGGGGACGGGGCAGGACGATTCAGTCGAACCAGACTCTTTTGCAGCAAAACCGTCTTTATCCGTGCAGGTCTTGAGTTGCCATATTTGGCCACTCTGGGAAGAAGCCTGGGTATCGGAATAGAATGTGGAGACCTGATTTTTTGAATCAATTTGAGGATCAGGCGGCTGTTCATCCGGAGTTTGAGGAAGGCTCGTGGAAGATTCGGGATTTCCCTCCGGCACTTCAGTTTCGCAGAGTTGCCAATTTTGGCAACTCTGGAGTTGTACAATCCGACCACTCTGGACCTGCAGATCTTCCGTATCAGATTCAGTATCAACTGAAGCACCAGTTGCGCCCGGTTCGGAAATAAAGTTTTTCAGATAAATGATATTGGGCTTCCCAAGTCCCTGGCGCTTTTTTTCAAGCAGACCGATACCGGTTCTGGAATCCAGTTCATTCATGAGTCGGCTCGCCTTTCTTTCGCTGCAGGCAAAGGTTTCCATTACGTCTTCCAATGTAAATATAATATAGACTCTGTTTTTTAAATCCACCCAATGATTTTTAATGGATAAAGACATCCTGTCCAGCATGACGCCGTATAGAATTTTGGCATCACTTGATATTCCGCTGAATTTGGGGTCAATTATCAGAGCTTTGGGAAGCCTGTAGAAACTGAACTGTTCAGCCTGGGAGCCATAAAAATATTGAAACTGCATTTCATTCATCTGTTGTTCCTCTTATACCTTCATATAAAACTGGCATCAGCTTTTCTCAATCGCGCCTTTTTGCGAAAAGTAGAGAGCCAACGCTTCATCCACGATATCGTTAAACTCGGCAGGACTGATGTCTGGGGAAAAATATTTTTTATATATGGATGGCTTTATCTTTGGCGCGGCCAAACTTGAATGCTGCTTTGAGGCATTTGTCTCTCCGACAAGTATGCTTTTGACTGAATCAACTGTCAAATTTCCGGAGGCATTCCTCAGAGCAGATGCCTTTTTATTATCGAGCCGGCACTCCAGGATGTTTAATGCCTGATCAACAAGGTTCTGTTCCGTTTCCTGTAAAAAGGAAAGAGAAACGCCGGATATAAGCGAAAATTCACCATTGTCGATACGAAGCTTCAGGCCTGGAATTAAATCATGGATACGCAGATAATTAGCCACCATACGTCCGCTCAGATCATATTCCTTTCCAATGTTATCCCGGTTCCTGGACATGTGGAAATGATTTCCACATGTCTCATCTTCCAGCAATTCCGGAGATTCCTCCAGAGCCTGTATCTCCCGAATAATGTCGTTTCGTTTTCCTTGTGAGATAACTTTTGAATACCGAAGGAAGAGTATGGCTGCTTTTTCGGAAGGAAATAATTCTGTAAAGGATCGCTGGATCACATTCGTTTCAATGACATATACCCACGCATCCCTGTCCGAAATATTTTCTTTCACAATGCATGGAATTGTTTCCAGGCCGGCAATAATAGCGCCATGCTGACGATTATGACCGGCCAACATTTCATATTCATATCCTCCTTCATCAGGTTCTATTTTTCTGACAATTACCGGATTGAGAATGCCGTTCTCCATAATACTCTCTGTCAGATCTTTCAGGCGTTTCCCTTCGTATAAATGGAAAGGATGTTCCCGAAACGAGCGGATCGCCTGAGGGGGAAGAAAGGTGATGCTGCTTTGCGGAATATTGGAAAAGGGGGGAGAAATTTCTTCCGGCTCCAATCCAAGCAGTTCATCTAAAGACTGGATTCGCATTGTCTTTTTACCCATTTTGTAAAACCTCCTTTGCCAGTTCCTGATACGCTAAAGCTGCTGGATTGGACTTGTCCAGTTCCATTACACTCATTCCATAGCTGTTCGCATCCCCTACTTTGATGGTATGGGGAATCTGGCAATGAAAGATGGGTAATGACTGAAAGCTTTCTGTTACCTGCCTGTAAGTCCGTTGATATAGAGTTGTACGTTTATTGCATTTGGTGAAAAGAACTCCGGTAATCCTGATTTCAGGATTTAATTTTCTTTTGATTTTGCGAATCGTATCTAATAATGCCTGCAGTCCGGTAAGAGCGAATAATTCTGGATCCACTGGAATGATGACCTCATTACCAGCGGCAAGTGCATTAATGGTCAGGGCTCCAAGCGCCGGATTGGTGTCAACAATAATGTAATCGTAATATTGCTGAAGAGGAGCAAGGAGCTCTGACAGACAGTTGTCACTGTCTGGGGTCATTAGCAGGTTAACCTCAGCGACCGTAAGATTACGACCGGAAGGAAGCAGATCAATGGATCCGATCCTTTGGATGTAGTTTTCTTTCTCGGGCAGATTTTCTTCTAGGAGCATTTTCATGATTAAATGGCCGGTGTTATGTTCAATCTGATTTTGCAATACGCCAAAACTGGTAGTCAGATTATACTGTGGATCAAAATCTACAGCCAACACTCTTTTCCCCATTTCGGCCAGAGAAAAAGCAAGGTTCCTGACGGTGCTTGTTTTGGCTACGCCTCCTTTTTGGTTTGCAACGATGATGATTTTTCCTGTTCCCATACCCAATATCCTCCTATGTCTTCATACTGTTTTTTTGACTTCGGTATCCGGTTTCTGTAAGCCTCGCCTGCCATGTATTCGATCAGAATATGTTTTGGTACCAAATGGGAGTTCCCTACTGGGAGAGCAGGCAGTTCACGGCTGTGTATCCATTTTAGGACGACCGATGTGCAATACCCGGCTATCTCAGATACCTGACGAACGTTTAGCAGATCAGGGTAGGCTTTAATTTTTTCTGAATAATATTTCTTCAATTTCGCTGTTGTTACACCAGGAGGCAATTCCCTGTTTTGCATGGCAAGCCAATGGCTGGTGCTGGAGGTATCCATATAATATCCTTTTGGGGGCTTATACCTTCCGGGATATCTTTCTCTAAGCTTCATATAATGTATGATATCTTTCATACGAATTTTATAGCTGCAGCTTTTCTTGCCGGTCTGTATGCAGGGGACAAGTCCGGACTGCAGCAGATAGCAAGCGGTGCGCTTACTGATATGGCACATGATCCGGAATTGCTCTTTGGAAACAACCTCCGGATATTGTTTCAGTAGTTTTTTATACATTTTAGGATCGTCCATAATATTCCTTCTTTCTCGAATCACATAGAAGATTCAATGAATTTTTTCATCAGGGCTTTCTGAATCTCCGTTTTTTGACGAATATTACGAAAGGTAGGAGAAATCAGAAAATTCAGAAAAAATTCCTTTGGAATAACAAATTTTCTGCCTGAATGAAGAACTTTCAGTTTTCCGGATCCAATCCATCTCCAGACTGTATTGTCAGAAAATCCGGTTATCTCACAAATGTCCTGCGGGAGAAGCAGATCCGGCAAATAAGAAAATTCTTTTTCATAAAAGGTGCGTAATGCATCCGCAGACAGATGATCCGGTTCACGAAGCCCTTCCGTGTATAAGTAAGAAAGAATATCTGTCAGCCGTATTGCATGCTGCCGGATTGATCCATCGTATATAATCTGATAAGGAATCTTCCCGCTGTGTTCCCACGTGTGAGCAGTCTTTAAACAAATCCCGCAAATTTCGCTTAACTGCTTTTGAGTTACATAATCAGGATATTTTGACGAAATCGAGAAATAACATTTCTTTAAATTCATATTCTTCCCTCGCATTCTCTGTTTTTTTGTCATTGGCAGGTGGCGAGTTCTTTCCTGACACAGTGTCAATTCTTCCCAAAATGAAAATCAAGTAAAAAAAATACAAATTTCCGAAAAGGCCCATGGGTTCAGGAAAAAATCAAAAAAACGGAAAAAAACCCAGTGTTTATGAGGATTTTTTTCCGTTCCACTATCTTTTTTTATCTTCTTTTAACTTCCGACAAATTCTCTAAAAACGACTTGACTCGAAATGCGATAGGTCCGCAAGGGCGCGTGGGTTCGACTCCCACCATCTCCGTTAACAGTATGGCGCTGTCAACGGACAGACCGTCCTGCACAGGGATGGAGCGATGATTTGTATAAATCATGCCCCATCCCTTTATTTATTATATAAACATACGCTTTTCTCTTTTGCATCCCATTCTCTATGGCGTTTCAATTTCCAGATACACGACTTCCCCCATCCCCAGGTCTTCATAAGGAATCGTAATTTCTACAAAGCCTCTGGCATAGGAGGCCAGTTCATAAGGCGGCCTGTAAAATATCACGCCGTCTTCTCCCAGATAGCTATAATCGGCAAAATCGCTGATCTCCTCCAAGAATTCCATTGACCAGGAAAATTCCTCCGGCTCCTGGGCCGCTACTTCCCGAAAGGCATCCCTCACCCTTTCATCCAGTTCCTCTTTGCTAATGGAGATAAATTCTTCCAGTTCCAGCGTCTCCCCTGTCCGCCTGTCGATATAAACCGTCTCCCTGAATGGCATGCCATGAGCCGCACCCGGATAGTACAGATAGCTGCTCCTGAGAACAGAGAAAACCTCGTTTGTCATCGCCATACTTTCCACCTGATAATCCTCACTGCCGCTGGTTTCTTCCCATACATAGCCTTCATCGATATCACTCAGGATCTGATTAGGCGTAGAATATTCATCTTCTTCATATTCCAGCCTTTTGGTATTCAGCCATGTCTCATAATACGCATTCAGCCCGCGTTCCGCCTCCGTATCCCCTTCAAAGACCGGATACTCCAGATCGACCGCAAAAAACTGTCCATATCCTTCCAGCGACCAATCCCAATCATAGGAAGTAAGATAAAAGGTATATGGCCCGATATGTCCAGTCTCTCCCTCCATTCCAGCCTCTGGGAAAGGCACATCTTCGCCCGGAAAACCGGATGAAACGGCCTCCTGTTCCTCCGAGGCAGCCACGCCATTATCTCCCTCTTCTATCTGATCAGCCTCCGCTCTCCCCACTTCTTCTGCCTGCGCCGCTTCTTCCGCCCTTTCCTCTGCTTCCCGAAGCAGACGGTTTGCCTCTTCCTCTGCGGAATTTCCCGCTCGCTCCAGCGCTTCCGCTAATACATCCTGCACAGCATCAAATTCGCCCATCTCTAAATTCAGCCTTGCTAATGCCAAATAGGCATCCTCTCTCTTCGGGTCAATCCGGATCGCCTCCTCATAAGCAGCCATGGCGGCTTCATAGTCCAGCTCTTGTTCATACCTCTCCCCCAAGGAAAGCTGCTCCGTATACCGCCTGTTCGCCACCAGCCTAGTCGCGCCAAACAAAACCAAAACCGCTATGACCAAGAGCGAAAAAGACGCCGCGAGAACCGGCCCTAACAACCTCCTTCGTCCTTTAGGGCGCACCTTCCCCTCTCCTCCGGAAGAAACAGGCTCACCGCCGGAAATACCTTTATTTCCATATCCTCCTTCCATTTTATTTTCCATGGTTCCCCCACCGCAGATACTTCCGCAGAAAGGGCAGAACCTGGCCGTGTCAGGAATGGGCTTGCCACATTTTGAACAAAACATTTTCTTTCTCCTCTATCCTCATCTGATCATGACAGTATTTCCGTAATACAATATATCCCTGATATTTAGAAGCAGGCCATTCCATTCTTCTTATTCAAACACAAAATCCGACATTAAAGCATAGACGTCTCCTGCCGCATCCGCAGCATTAAATTGAAACTCAAATCGGATCCACTCTACTCCTGATACATCCAGATTCACTTCGGTAGCGCCCGTTGTGGAATTCACAAGAAAGGAACCCAGGACTTTATCATCCCCCAAAACAACTAATATTCCCTGAAGGCCAGGATTTTCTGGATCTATCTTATCCGAAGGCGCCAGTACACCTGTCAGCGTAGTGTACTGAGAGTCAATGCAATACTCTGCAAAAGCAGTTCTATCTTCATCATATCCGTTATTTCCCCAGGCAGTATTTCCATTTACGCTAACCTCAAGCAGATTATCCGGAGAATATACATTTCCGAGCACATCCGTCCTTGCATGAGAAGAAATCTGCACAAACCCGTCATTACTATTGGTCGCTTTCAAATCCACTATCTTTGTTCCGATCTCTTCTTTTTCAGGCAGCGGATTCGGATTGGATGTAAGTACCATATCCTGCATCAATACCCCTACATCCCCTTCTCCTTCCTCTGTACGGAATACCAGATTAAATGCCAGATAATCCACCTCACTTACATCCAGTTCAATCTCAAATGGCCTTGTTTTCCTGTTAAAGTCATAATAAGCGAGTACCCGGTTATCTCCATATATCTCCAACCGCGCGGATACATCTTCGTTGGAAGTATCATCCGAAACCGCCAAAAGTCCCTTCAGCGTCTTATAGCCTCTTCCCAAATAATATTCTCCAAACCCACACCGGTTCTCCGAAAATCCATACTCTCCCCAATAACTGTTTCCATAGGTGCTCAGGTAGAAAAGGTTCCCCGAATAGTACTCGTTTCCCAGACTATCCATATAGCTTCCAGATTCCACAAGGGTATAGCGGTCACTGGAATTCACCAGTTTCATGGAAGAAAGTTCCACTTCTTTTTCCGTCTCTTCCTCTGTGGCTGGCTCTGTCTGCGTCTCTTCCATAACAGTTGATGTCTCTGTGCTAGCCTCTGTTCCCACAGTGTTCGTTTCCACAGCTGCGGTTTGGCTTTCCGTCTCCGCAGGGCTCTCCGTTTCCACTGTCTCTTCTGTCATCTTCTGACTTTCTGTCTCATCCACTGCCGCGACGGCCTTTGAGCCCCAGCCTTCTTCCTTATCCCTTGGAAGCAACAGCGTCGCCGCTGCGACACAGCCCGCACACAGCAGAAGCAGCACCAGCGCAGCAATCGCAATCGCTTTTCTCTTCTTTGCGCCCTTCTGCTTCCTTTCCAGCTTCACCTGCTTCTTATGTTCCCTTATAGCTTTGCGCCCTTTTTGTCTGGCGGCGCAAAGCGCCAGATAGTTCTCCAGTGCTTCTCTGAGTTCTGCAGGCGTCTGCCATCTGTCATGCGCCTTATAGCTGCACGCTTTCAGGATAATCGAACTTAATTCCTTATCCGCATCCGCCGGAACAGGCATTTTTTCTCCTGAAATCCGCTTCTTTAAGGACTCTTCCCTATCCTGATAGGTGATCATCTGCGGATAAGGCGGCAGGAAAGGCATGCGGTTCTTATTGCACAGCCGGTACAGCACCAGGCCCAGGGAATAAATGTCCACTGTGGCGTCGCTCTTTTCCTCTTTGTAGAGCTCCGGAGCCATATAGATGAACGTGCCCTTCTTGGAAAGGACGCTCTGAGAACGGGCCATCTGCCTGGCAATTCCAAAGTCTCCCAGTTTAAATGTACCCAACTCGGACACGAAAATGTTCTCCGGCTTAATATCTCTGTGTATGATATTATATTTTCCGCAGACCTCCAGCGCCCGGCAGATATCGATACCGATCTTCGCCACTTCCTGGGGGGACAGCGCATGCTGTTCCATATACTGGGTTAACGGCGTGAGAAGTTCCATCCTTGCCAAAATATCCCATCCAATATTATCTTCGTGAGGAATGGCCGTATGATCCTCGTAGCTGACAATATAGCTATTCCCCTTCAGCTTGGAAAGCAGAGCGAACTCGCTGATAATGTCCTGCGCATAATTCTTATAATACCCGGATACATTCTCATTGCTCATCCCTTCTGAATGGAGATTGTCAATTTCTCCCTTCTCCTGCGGGATGGTGATTACCTTTAAGGCCGCACGGTAGACCTGACCGAAATCTCTGCGCTCAATCTCAAATACCTTTCCAAAACCGCCTTCTCCGATCAAACGTTTCAGGTACCAGGCTCCGAAAATCGGCTCATATTTGCGATACTGATCCATAGGAGAACCATCTTTTGTACCATTGTTCTCCGCTGCGTCGGACTGATTTTCCCCGACGTTTTGCCGATGGCCTCCCTGTTCCGCCTGGCTGCCTCCGGCATTTGACTGGCCGCTCCCATCGCCGGCCAGACTGTTCCCGGCATCGGGCTGGCCGCCTTTAATCGGCTGTCCACAATAGGGGCAAAATTTCCCTGCCCCGCTGATATCCTTTCCACAGTTCCTGCAAAACATCTCGTTCCTCCTCTTACGTCACAGTCGGCCGTTATTCACTGGCTTTAGCATTTATTTCCTCGAGATACAGCTCCTTATTCAAAAGGAGTTCTAATGTCCCCTCTCCTTTGCTACCGTTTATCTTAAGCAAAATATGTACCCCTCTCCAATCCATTTCCACCTTCTGGAAAGTTGCATCCTGATAATCGCCAATCACCTTCAGCATCTCTTCCCACTCCAACAGCCCCGCAGAGATCACCTTATCCGAAGCATACTGTTCCTGTAATTCCTGTTCCACGACCTGGTTCATAGAATTTTCCACACTCAATGCATATTCTGAAAGGTCTTCCTCTGTCACTCCAAGGTCTTCTAAAGTCGGCACATCCTCCTGAAGGGTTTTTAATTCGTCCAGTCGTTCTTCCACCGCTTTATCCATTCCCTCTATTGCGGCTCCCTGTTCCAGCACAGCTATGGCCGGTTCTATCTGTTTTTGCCCCATGCTGGCTTCTGCTGAAAGCAAATATGCTTCTTTTCTCTCCGGAACGAGTTCTATTGCTTCGGCGCATGCCTGGATAGCCTTCTCGTATGCCTCTTCCTCTAAATAAGCATAACTTTGTATTATTTGCTCCAGATATTGATTCTGATCATAGAGCCTGATCAGTATAAATCCCAGAATTCCAGTTCCTCCTAACGAAAGTATCAAGAATACGCCAAGAATGCAGGCTGCAACCTTGGCTCCTTTTCCCGTATTTCTAACAGCTCCATCCTGCTCCGTTAATGGCTCGCCTCTGTGCTCCATCTTTGGCTTTGTTTCTTTCTCTACAGTCTGCCGTACATTATACACAGGCGCTTCCTCTGGCAACTTTATGGTTACGTCTAAATTCCGACTCTGTTCCTGCTGCCTCTTCCCTGCTTCTGAATCACATGAAGCCCCACAAAATGGGCAAAATCTCCCATTCTCAATCTCCTTTCCACAATTCCTGCAAAACATCTCGCGCCTCCTCCTTCGATTCTCTTATAAGTATAGGAAAACATTTCTGTTATATCGGTTCCAGAGATTCTGCATGCAGCATAGATGCGGATATGCTCTCAAAATCCGGATTGTGATGTCCACATCGTTTACACCGCTTCATGCTTTGATCTCCACCAGCATCACTGTAACGTTATCCTCTCCGCCATTTCCCAGCGCCGCTTCCACAAGCCGTTCTGTCTTCTCTTTCACGCCGCCGTTTCCTTTCAGGCAGGCAAGCATCTCCTGTTCCGGCACCATTCCGGTCAGGCCGTCCGTGCACAGCAGATACAGTTCTCCGCTCTTCACTTTCCGTTCTCTGGCCTGGTATGGCTCAATCAGCATTTCTTTCGGGGGAATCCCCAGATACTGTGTCAGCAGATGCCGCCCTTCTCCCGCTTCCTGCACTTTTCCTCTGGCGCGGGAGCGAAAAAAGCCTTTCGTTTCCATATCCAATCTTTGCTGAGCAAGCGTATGGTCATGCGTCAGCAGTTCCAGCCTGCCGGCCCAATAACGGTAAATTCTGCTGTCCCCTACATTGCAGATCTGGATTTTTCTGCCATCCACGCACAGCAGCGCGAGCGTTGTCCCACTTTCCCCGGCACTTTCATGCAGATCGCACACAGCCTGGTTTAAAGCGCGCACACAGGAAATGCAGGCATCCTTTTCCTTCGTCCAGATGAAACGGGATAATGTCTGAGCGGCACGCAGAGAAGCGGCTTCTCCCTTTTTCATGCCTCCCATCCCATCCATCACCGCATAAACCTGAAAGGGCGCTCCCGAACTGCGGTACACTTTCTGGCATCTCGACTGCGTCAGCCCTTTATATGTATCCAGGAGGAAAAAATTATCCTCATTTTTAAGCCGAAGCCTTCCCACATCCGTTATGACTGCCGCTTCGATTAACATTTCCTTTTATCCTCCATAGGCCCAGGCGATTTCCATCATTCCCAGTTCGCAGTACTGGCCAAACTCTGAGATCTCCATCGGGGAAACTGGCTGGGAATAGTCCATAACCGTCCCCTGCGCGTCTATATAACGAATACATTCCGTCAAATCACTCATATAAAAGCGGTACTCACTTCCATCAGAGCCATTATATACGAACACAAATACCAGCTTCTCGCTCTCGTCATAATAGAACTCCGCCGTATATTCCTCAGCCCCGTAAACGCCGTTATAGGTATATGTTCCCGGCATGGCGATGATTTTGCGAATCTTGTTTGCTCCGTCATAATATCTTATGGTGCCGCCGCCGCTGTCCTCCGCCCTCATCGCGCCAAGATTGTTCTGTATTCCATAATATATCTCACGGATCTCTTCAACCTTTGCCTCCACATCTATCTGACCGGTATCCGACGCATCCATATTTCCATTGGCCCCTTCCTCCAGGATCTGACAGGTTCCTGAATAGATGGCCACGTCCCTGATATAATATGCCGTAGGCTGACTTGCTTCCACCTCTCCCCGGATCTGCACATGCTGGCCCACAGCTTCTTCGATACCTTCCACTTCATACGATACCTGCACCGAATCCTGGATTTCCGTTTCGTATTCTTCCTCTGAATCCCAATCGGTAACGCGGAAAATCGCGGGCTGATCCAGGTGCAGCACATAGGTCGTAGACTCAAAACCGCCTCCTATATGCTCACTCTGCACTTCTTCCAGCCATCCCTCCAGCGTTATCTCTCCATGCTCATAGAACGGGATCTCCCCATCCTGGTTTTCCTGCCCTGCTGTTGACTGGCTTTCCGGCTCCGCTATTGGCTGGCTTTCCGGGATCTTGTCCGCCTCTCCCCGGCTTTCTTCCTGCATCGCTTCCGCCTCAGAAGCTTCTTCCTGCTGCGCCCGGCGCATTTCTTCCGCTTCTCTTCGTTCTTCTTCCAGTTCGGTCATTCTGTCTTTCAGGCTCTCCGTATGGATGACAGAATAGGCATCATCCAAAATTTTCTCCGCTTCTTCATAATCTCCCTGCATGATGTATATCTCTGCCAAGCCCAGATACGCTTCTTCCCTCTTCGGATCGATCCGGATCGCTTCCTCGAACGCCGCTATCGCAGCTTCATAATCCAGTTCTTCCAAATATCGTTCTCCCAAAGATACCTGTTCCTCATACTGCTTCCTGGCCACAACTCTGTAGGAAACAGCTGCGATTCCAAAAACCGCCGCCAGCAGAAGCAGGATGCCTGCTGCCACAATCACCCTTTTTCCTGCAGAACTTTTTCTTTTCTTACTTCCGCCGCTTCCTGCAGACTGATTTCCCGGCCCTCTCCCTGCCGCCTGACCAGCAGGGGCTCCTGTCCAAGCCGTCTGGCTTCCGCCCGCCGTCTGCCTGCAGTAAGGACATTCTGTGCTCCCTTCCGGAAGCTTTCTGCCGCATCTGGTACAATACATCTTCTTCCTCCCCCTATCCTAGCGCAGTATTTCCGCAACGCGGTATATCCCTTCCTCATTTTCCAGCACAAAGATGATCTCATATTCCGTCTGAAGGGACGAATGAAATTCATTCTCCGGATCCATTAATTCTTTCGCATTCGCCTGTGCACAGGCAAACGCTTCTTCCTCACTCAGATACCGTACAATTTTCCCGTCTCCCCTGGAAGGATCATATTCCCAGTCAAGCTCTCTGTTCTGTGCGTCGATAAACCCGCATACGCCCAGATCATAATCTTCGTTGGCCGCAGATGATCCGGAATCCAGGTTCTGCGCATATAGCAGGGGGATTGGCCTGCCATAATAGAAAAGCGGAACGCTGCATGCCTGCCCATGTTTTCCCCAAGTATTGGCCAGAACCCACCTCCAGGATCCGTCTCCCTGATATTGAAGCGCCTCTTCATAGCTGCTGCACCACTGTTCTGTCTCGGAACTCCAAACGCCTTCTTCATTGAGAGACAGCCGCAGATGCTTTATCCGGATATACGTTTTCTCCCCGTCCCGAAATGCTTCCTGTACATAGTTATGGACAAACTCAGAAGCCGTTGCCGCCTCAAAATATATGCCCTCCCGCGCTTTTCTGCATATGATCTGATTCTCAGGATCATACAGAAAATTGTATCCTTCCAGTTCTTCTGCCGTAAATTCAATAAAGCGCTCCCCCAGAAAGGCTTTCAGCGCTTTGTTCACTTCCTCTAGCTTGTATGCATTCGTCAGCCTCCATCCGGAATGCCCTACCACTTCATAAGTATATTCTTCTCCGGACAGATCCAGATTCCTGCACCAGTCCTTCTTAAACTCCTCCTGTGCCCTGGCGCGATCAATCGTCTCATACGGCGTGCCCATCTCCTCAATGGTTCCCTCCTCTTCTGCCGAAAACGCCCCGTCTCCAAAGACGGTATTATAAGAAGTATAATGTTCCACATAATCTTCAATCTGAGCGTCGGGACATAACTGTTCCAGATAAGCAAAGCAGATGTTCGCGAATTCCTTCCGGTTACCCGTCTTTTCTATCTCTCCCAGAACGTCCTTCTCTCCATAGTAATCGTCGCTCCAAGCAAGCAGCGGATTTAGACGGCTGTAAAGATCATAGACGCTCTTCGCATCCAGTTCCGCCCTTCCGGGGTTTTCGACGTTTTCCCCCTCGCCAGTCCCCTGTACCGTCTGCTCCGCCTCCTGCGCTGCAGCCTCCTTCCTGATTTTCTCCACTTCTTCCTGCAGGCTGTCAAATTTTTCTTTCCCGACAGCTTCAAGAGCCGTCTCAACCAGACTGACAGCCTCTTCTCCTTCCCCCATCTCCAGCCGTGCCTGCGCCGCCTTCAGATAGGCGTCCTCCTGCTTCGGGTCGATCCGGATCGCCCTTTCATAAGCCGCAGCCGCTTCCTCATACTCCATTTCCTGCAGATAACGGTCGCCCAGCGAAAGCTGACGCTGATACCGGTATCTGGAAACAAGCCTTCCCACCCCTGCCAGCAGAACACCAAGGACGCAGAAAGTCAAAAGGATAGCAGCCGCCACCCTCCATCGCTTCCTGAAAAAAGAACGCTTTCTCACCGTATGTGTACACACCGCCCCGCAGTAAGGGCAGAACCTCTTCGCATCTGTAATATCCTTTCCGCAATTCACACAAAACATCTTTCTCATCCTCATTCCGCCCATTTATAGGTATAAGGATACATTTCCGTAATCCCCGTATCCTCATATTTTTCTCCCCGTATCGCGGATACAATCGTTACCATCAGTTCTTTGGCATATACCGGTTCCGGAAATTCCGCATACAGCATGGACGCGGACACGCTCTCAAAGTCCGGTTCATATTCCTCAATCATGACCGCCATGGACATCTCCCCAACATCTATCCGCAGCTTAGTGGGCCGTCCGTTTTCGATAAACAATTTGCTGCTCTTTAAATAACCCGGAATGAATGCCAGTCCATATATCAATTCCTCTTCCGCGAAATAGAAGGTGACCGATTCGCCTTCTCCCATTCCTTCCGCGCCTTCATGCCATGCGGTGGTCAAATCTTCGTCTAGCAGATTTCCCACGTCATAGTCTCCTCCTGTCAGGGTGGAAGAAGCTTCTACGGACGCTTCAAGCGGCAGCGGCCCGCTCCTTACATAGGCCCTTGCCTCCGTCTCTGTGCCGGATTCTGTGTCTGTTTCAGGCATACCTGTCGTTTCAAAAGCTTCCGCCGTCTCAGGGGACTGCTCTGTTTTAGGCGCTGGCTCCATCTCGTCATACTCTTCTGCCGCGTTTCCATCCTGACCATCATGGAACCCCTGCGCAGTTTCTTCCTCCATCAGGAACGCGCTGCCCATATCTTTCGTCCCGGCACGTTCTTCCTCCGTATTTTTTGTCTCATCTATGTCCTCGTCCCGCGCTTCAAAAGTCCGGCCGCTTTCCCAGACGTTTTCAGACGGACTGCTCTCCATTCTCTTCACCCAAATCCATATGACAGCGGCAGCCAAAAGGCAGACTACCAGAAGGAGCAGCAATACCCACAGCCATCCTCTTCTTTTTTTGTGAGAACGCCCTTCCCATTCCTCAGGATTCTGCTTCTCCTCGCGAACATCTTGTAGCAGGGGTGCGCCGCACCTTGTACAGAACATCGAATTCTCTGGATTATCATAGCCGCATCTTTTGCACTTCATCTTTCCTTTCCCTCCAACAGCATCGCCGTAACATTATCCTCTCCGCCATTTTCCAGGGCCGCTTCCACGAGGCGCTCCGTCTTTTCCCCTCTTACTGCGTTCCCTTCTTCTAAAACGGGAACCCCAAAGACTTCTACACCCCATGTCAAGCATTTGCTGGGCCAGCGTATGGTCATGAGTCAGCAGTTCCAGCCTACCTTTCCAAAAACGGTAAATCCTGCTGTCTCCCACATTACAGAGGCGAATCTTGCCGCTATCCGCACGGCACAAAGGGAGATTGCGCTTCCATGCTCCATGCCACCCATCACCCATACATCTGGAAGGGGCGCCGCCTCGATCAACATCGCTTTATCCTCCATTTTCCTACGCTATCGGAAAATGGATTTAATATACTATTTCCAAGTCTGAAAAACTCGATGCCATTTGTCCTGGATTATATTCTCCGATATCTACGCTCAACTCGCTGCCAACATATCTGGCAGTATAATATCCGTACCATATCTCTCCCAAATCATTGTACGCATTGCATTGGATATGCAATATCCCATTTTTTCTTCTGAAATATGAAAAATCCAAAAATGATATATTTGACTGCCATAGTTCCTTTTCAATCGTATCTTTTATTTCTTGTGCATTTTGATACTCCATAAATTCCTTTTCAGATATTTCCGTTGCCCCGTATTCCTTATATTGGCTTCCGTCATAAAAAAGATAGGTATCCTTCCATGTATGAACAGATTCCGCATCAATTACCGGATCATACAACCCATCATAACTCTCTACCACCAATTTAATATCATCTGTATCCGTCATGGAAACAGAACCATATCCATTTGAAACGAGGCAAATAATCTCTTGACTCTTCAACGCCAAAATAGAATAACATTTCCCCGTTCCAGCCAATCGATACGCATTTACTACAACGTGCGTTTCATTACCCACCTCCAACAATTCAATATCGCATTCCTCCATCCCATATCCATCATCACTTTGATGAACCAATTCGCATGTTTCACCGTCGCTACTGCAGTACCATACTTGATATATATTTTTTTCATCAGGATAAACGCCTATTAATTCGTTGACCCCGTCGTGATCCATATCAATATATACATAGTCTGTGATCCCATGGTTAGCTTCTGCTTCTGTGATAGCGAGCAACTCTGATTCGCTTAATGCTCTTCTCCTGAATGCATCTTCCGTCACCCTGCAGACCCCGGAATAAACGGCCACGTCCCTGATATAATATGGCGTAGTCTGGCACGCGTCCACCTCACCCCGAATCTGCACATGCTGCCCCGCAGCCTCTGCGACACCTTCCACATCATCCGACACCTGTACAGAATCCTGGATTTCTGTCACATATTCTTCTCCTGAACCAGTATCCTGATCCGTAACGCAGAAGGCCCCAGGCTGATCCAGGTACAACACATAAGTGGTAAACATAAATTCGCCTCCTATGTGCTCTGTTTCCTCTTTCTCCAGCCATCCCTCCAGCGTTACCTCTCCATGCTCATAAAGCGGGATCTCTCCATCCTGTCCTGTTCCTTCCAAGACCTGTCGGGCTGCGTTGTCCCCTGTCTGTTTCTCCTGCTGTCCTTCCTCTTCCATCAGGCCTTCCCCGGGCGGATTCTCCCGCCGGGAATTTTCCGTCTGCATCTTCGCGCGCAGTTCTTCTTCCGCCTCCCATTCTTCCTCCAGTTCATCCATTCTTTCTTTCAGTCTTTCCGTATGGACAATGGAATAGGCTTCCTTCAGGATCTCTTCCGCTTCCTCATATTCTCCCAGACCGGCATATGCCTCCGCCATGCCCAGGTACGCATCCTCCCTCTTCGGGTTGATCCGGATCGCTTCCTCAAAGGCCGCGATGGCGGCTTCATAATCCAGTTCTTCCAGATATCGTTCTCCCAGAAAACACTGTTCTTCGTATTGTTCTTTGGCCAATGACCGATGATAAATAGCTATGATTCCTGCCACGTCCGCCGCAAGCAGAAGAAGCACCGCTGCCAGAATAATCCTCTTTGCCACAAAGCCCCTCTTTTTCCCAGGGCCGGTATTTTCCGTCCGCATCCTGCTCCGCTTCCCTGTTTCCAAGCCTCCGGAGTCCTCCGTCTGCGCGCAATAAGGACACTGCCCGCCTCCCTCCGGCAGCCTCCTGCCGCATAAGGTACAATACATTTTCCTTTTCCCTCATTCAATATCTTATGATTTCCTGATCGATCGCACTGACCGCCTCGCTACTGATACCATAGTAACCATCCACATCCTGCTCCACCATAATCATCACGGATACTTGATCTTCATATCCCAAATTATCCATATCGTCTTTAATGAATGCTATAATTTCTCTCATAACCGCATCGTAAACTTCCTGTTCATCCGAATAATTATCCTCTGTTATCGTTTCCGTAAAAGAGTCAATAAGCTCGGACAGTCCATCCATATTCTTCGAGATAATATCAATAGGGCTAATCAGCACCTCCACCTGATAATCTACCCCATCCTTCAGCGCTTCCTTAACCTCGAACTTAGAATACTGGTATATCTGGCGGTACATATTCTTAAGTTCTTGATATACATCATCAGAAAGCGTCGGAATACCGCAGTATTCCATAAAAAAATCCGCTTCCACGCTTAATCCTTCTTCGTATTCTTCACGCGCCTCTTCTTCCGTAATATTTACCTGTTCACGATATGCGAAAGAATCTCCAAAATAGATGTTTCTTAATACCCCATTCACATATCCGCTTGCGTCAAACTCTCCCGCGCCCTTTTCTATTAAATCATCGCCATCGAAGCCGGAATCTGTTCCTCCCTCATATTCTACAATATACCCAACAATCCCGCTGTACCCAGGCGCTGTGCCGAGAAGATCATTGGGAATATCATTCCACACCCATCTGCCTTCAGAGGAATTATAGTACATATTGATACAGTCCTCCTGCGTCTCTTCATATGCAAAACTCGGTTCCCCATCCAGCCACTGCGCTGCGCACCAATACTCCGCTCCATCTATCCGTTCACCGTAAGCACGGTTTTGAGCATCCCGCCAATAATAGGCATGTTCTCCTTCATCTCTGCAGGAACCCAGGTAAAATTGAATTTTCCCATATTCCAGCTCTTCAATCTGCGAGAGGATGGCATCATATTCTTCCTGGCTGTTGATATGCACCAGATAGCCGCCCTTTTCCTGCGCCTTTGCAAATGCCTCGGACCAGGAACAGTCTTCCACATAGAATTCATAGCGATGGATTCCTCCCTCGCTTGGATCATAAGCCATCTCTCCGATCGCTTCCGTTTCCACGGCAGAGCCCGTTTCTTCCGCCGTCTCCGTCCCTTCCTGAGCGCCACCTGCCTCAAAAGGTTCCCCACCGGAGGCATCTGTTCCGTCTTCCCCGCTTCCGCTCTCTTCCTGCGGGACAGTTTCCCGCTCATCCGTCAGGGCATCTTCTCCCTCTCCGTCATCATTGTTCCAGGCAGTGATTTCCTCCTGCTCTTCCTGCCCGCCCAGCAAGGTGCGGATCACAAAAAATCCTGCCGTTCCCACCGCTGCAACCAGCAGAAACACCAGAATCCCTATGAGCGCTTTCTTTCCGCCCTTTCCCTTATCACGCCTTCCATTGCTCCCATCCCCTCCAGCATTCTGCGAAGCGGCAGGCGGGCTCTGCCATCCGCCCGCCTCCCCATCCATTCTGTTCCCACAGCTGGGGCAAAAATGACTTCCCTCTGGAATCGGTTTCCCGCATTTCGTACAAAACATTCCTTTTCTCCTTTGTTCCGTTTACCACTTTCTGCCTGCTTACTGCCTGTCTTCTTCCTTCTGAAGCGCCTGCTCCAGCTTTTCCCGAAACGCAAACTGATCTAGATTCTGGAATCCCAGCGCAAAAATGTGACGGATTTGGCTGTGGTCAAACAGGGCCATCTTGTCCGGCGCGAGAAATCCTTCCGGATAGGGGCAGCCAATATAATCATAGACTTTCTCCGGTTTTCCCTGTATGCATTTATGATATCCCACGATCAACAGCCGTTTCTTTGCCCCCTCCAGCAGAACGACGCTGCCGATGGGTAAAGTCTTCTCAAACATATGCTTTCCTCCATTCCTTATTGCCGCACATTCTCTATTGTCCGCAGCAGTTCGGCCTGTTCCGAACCATTACGCTCATTCCGTCTTTCCGTCCGCATCCGGCGCCTCTTCCTCTTTCTCCTGTGTCTTTACCTTCTCCGCCGCTTCCTGCAGCCTTTCGATAAAGGAGAACTGCTCCACATCCTGATAACCCATGGCCATCACTTCACCGATCTGCTCCGCATCAAACTGCAGGATCTGGGAACCGTCCGTGTATCCCATCGGATACAGAACGCCTGAATAATCCCACACATATCCCGGCTTTGCGTTTCCGGAAGGATAATATCCCATAATCATTACTTTCACCTTGGAATTCTTCAGGCTGACCACCGTTCCTACAGGTAAAAAATCTTTCTTCATTTATGCTCCTGCCTTTCTGTCTATAAGATCAGACATCTTTGTCTCTATTCTACCATAAAAAGTCCCAAACTGCCTGGGCTGCGTCCGCGATCATGTCGCCTGCATCCACCGCCGCTTCTATTGACGCCTCAGCTATGCTGCCCACATCAATCTCAAATTCCACGCTGGCCCCCACGCCGACGTATGCGCCCACGTCAAACGAAAGAACTCCATCTTTATATCCGATATCCGCATGAGCTCCTGCACCTACTCCTACAGAACCGCTGGCTGCCAAGCCCACCCCTGCTATTGTGCCTCCAATGGTCCCTCCGGCCTCAACCAACACCGTTTCTGCAGAAACTCCCGCGTTTAACTGCGGGTTAAAATTATTATTCTCATCATACAGCCCCGCTGTCATTTCTGCTTCCAATTCCGCTGAAAGAGCTTTCACTTCGCCTTTTGTATAAGCTCCCCACACATCGTTTCCAATCGTCGCTTCCCCTGTCGCTTCAAAAGCGGTTATCGCCGCTCCCATCTCAACGCCAACGCTCGGTGCGAAATGTGCCTGTCCATTTTCATCAATCGTAAATAATCCCGCATATGCGCTGCCCGAAATCCCTGCCTTTCCAATCTTTACTGCGGACTTCGCGTTCCAGTTTTCCCCGGAACTCTCCCATTCCTCAGACAGGATGCTGACCTCCGCTTCTTCGCTGACTTCCCACACCTTTCCTGTCGCTATGTCGTCCGGCCCGAGATCCGGCTCTCCTTCATGCAACACCCCTTCGCGATCCAGATAACCCTTTTCTCCCCAGCTTTTCCTGAATCCCTCATCTTCAAAGCGATCGTTCACTTTATCTTCGACCATATCTTTCAGCTTATCCAATCCCTCTGAAGCATCAACTGTAAACAGCTTCACTTCCTGTTTTACATTCATCTGCAAAAAGTCAAATGCCGCCCAGGCGCTTCCGGCCGCCACTCCGGCCCATTCAAGCATATCCAGAACGTTGTCAGGTATCCAGTCCGGCAGGTTCTGCGTCAGCACATTATAATAGATCTTATCCTCTGAAATCCTGTAGGCATTTGAGATCTCGTTCAGCCGGTCTCCGAGTTTCTGCATCTTGCTTCCTTCCTCCGACGCCTTGGAGGAAAGAGCCAAAAGGCACGATATTACCCGCTCTCTTCCCGCTCCATGGAAATCAATCCCTCTGCGGATTCCGTCGATTTCCTCGCTCCAGCCTTCAAGCTGGCCGCTGAACGTATATTCCTCTTCTATTACATCCTTCATTTTCTGCAGCTTAACGCTCCACGTTCCCATAGGCCTTCCGTCCCCTATCTTCGTTTCATTTGCCGCGTCCTAACCAGCTTCAGACAACGGTATGATCCCTCATCCATTTAAACGTTTCCCTTTTTCACTCTCACGATCACGGCCGAATAATTATCTTTCGCTCCGTTTCTGATCACTTCCCGTTCCAGAATGCCCATGGCCTTCTGCAGGTTTCCGCCCGCAGCTGCCCGCAGGCTGGACTGAATTGTTTCCTCCGCACAGTACTTATGAATTCCATCGCTACACAGCAGGTAAACACCCCCTGCTTTGGGCCTGTCCGTACACGCCGTATACCTAACTCCTGTGCCGATCCCTACCGCATTGGTCAGCTTTCCATAATCCGGATGGTTCTCCTTCTGACGAACCCCAGCAGCGGCCGCGCTGTTTTCCCAGACATCGTCCCTGGTCAGCCTCACCAGGGACCCGCCAAACAGGCCTCCCGGAAGAAGATAGCAGCGGCTGTCTCCTACGGAGAGCAGGAAGCTTTTTTTCTCCCACACCAGCAGCAGAACCACCGTGCTTCCACAGATATGTCCGTTCGCAGTTGACCGGTAGATCTCTTCATTCGCCCGCTCCAGCACATGCTTGGCTTCTTCAAAAACCAATTCTTCACAACCCGCATACCTGGCCGGTTCCAGTTCCAACCACCATTCCCGCATTCTTTCTGCGATACAGCCGCTGGCCCGTTCACCTTCTGCATATCCGCCCATACCGTCTGCCACAAGGAACAGGCCTCTCCCTCGCTCCCAGTAGGCAAGTGCAGCATCCTCATTGTTTTTTCTTACCGCGCCTGTACGGCAAAGAACCAACGCTTCCAAATTCATCGCTTTTATTTTATCTCCACCTTCAGCCGCAGCCTTCCCAGATTCAGAATTGCTCCTGAATAAATCTCTGCCTCTCCTCCGGAAGGAAGCGCTTTGCCATTCACCGTTGTGCCGTTAGAGGAATGCAAATCTTTCACATAGAAATGTCCGTTCCGGGCCGAGATCTCACAATGCGTTCCTGAAACAGACTTTTCGTAATCAAATACAGCCTGTCCCTTGCTGCGACCGATCACCACCTTATCCTTCAGCGGCAGTTCCAGGATCCGGGAGGGTCTGTCCTGATCCGAAAGCTTCAGCATGTGATCGTTCGTTCCCCGCCAGAGCATATAGGTTTTTGCCCCGCCGACATCCTCTTTCTCCGGTTCTTCATGCTTCTTTTCCTCTTTCGGCTCCTTCTCCTCTTTTTCAGGTTCCTTTTTCTCCGGCGCCTGATTCTTCCGTCCTCTTATCGTAAAGATGATGATTAGGATCACCAGAATGACTGCTACAGCCACGCAGCCTGCAAACAGCGGCCACCATTTTCCCACAAAGGCCATGGTTCCTCCTGGGCTGGCCGCAGGCCGAGGCACGTTTTCCGCTTCTTCACTCTCCTGGACAGTCTCCTGTGTCTCCTGGCTGGCTGATTCTGTCTCTTCTGCTGCCGCAGCCTCGGCAAAGGGCATTTTTATGCTGGTGGATGCCTCATGGCTCCCCCCGCTTCCGCTGACCGTAATCAGCACCCCTTTTGAGGTTCCGTCGCAGACCTCTTCGGGAAGGGTCGCCGTCACCCGCAGCATGGCATCCGTTTCCCGGATCGCTTTCAGAACTTCATCCGTATTTTCCACTTCATCCAGCAAAAACCAGGCACTGCCCGTCTGCCTGGACAGACGGAACATGCTTTCCAGTTCCTCGCTATTGTCTCTATAAGTACATCCCAGCGTATAAATGGGACAGGTGTATTCCGATATCAAGTCAAATAATTCCTGCTGGGAATAGCCAACGGTTTCGCTGTCCATTCCATCTGAAATCAGCAGGATCCTTCTTAAAGAATCCCCTTCCTTTTCCCGCAAATCCGACAAACATTCATACAGGACATCCGTAACATTCGTTTCCTGATCCTGATAGGTGATGGATTCGATCGCATTCTTCAGTTCCGTATAGTCTGAGCTCTCCGTGACCAGATAGTGCAGTTCTTCATCAAAGGTAGCCAGCGTAAAACATTCTTCTTCCAGGCGTGCGCCCACCATATCCTGTAGAAGCTGCGCAATAGCAGGCCTGTAGGTTTCCTCCACTGACAGAGAATTGTCCACCAGCAGAACTGTTTCCACCGGGAAACCGTCCTCTTCCTGGCTGACCGCATGTACTTCCTCACAGGGAACGGTCCCCACCTGGCAGAGAACCTCCTCTGTGCCTCCGGGATCAGATACGAAAACCGTCAGTTCTCCTTCGGAGATTTTCCCGCAATAGGCATTTCCTGTTTCCGCCGCCAGAACCGGCAGGCTGACGCACAGGCTCAAAATGCATGCCGCGATTCCCCATAATCCGGTCCATCTATTTCTTTTCTTCCACTCGTTTGCTCTTTTCATTTGTCCTAGGACAGCCTTTCTCTTTCTCCGGGGCGCCGGCAGGCTGTTTTTTCTCCCGACGCCCCGCTGCTGCTTCAGAATGGTGCCGCCTTATGCCGGCATCCTTTCTCTTTCTCTGGTTTCGTAAAAATATTTCCTCTTATGCTTACTGGATCACATCAGTAGGCAGGCTGTTGGCCAGTTCTTCTTCATTCGCTGTCTCTGCGCGCTGATAGGTTTCTCCCATCTCGGTCAGATCTGCAGCATGCTCCTGAATCATATTATTCAGCTTAGTGATATCATCCTGCAGTCCGCTGAATTTCGTCCTGTAGGCATTGGCTGCTTCCCCTGTCCAGGTGGAGCTGAGGCCGTTCACCATCTCCGTCATGCTCTGCGTCAGCGTATTCACATTCTGGCCGACCGTGCTGAATTCTTCTGCTGTGCTGATCAGTTTCTCGGGTGTTACCTTTATTATTCCGTCCATGTTTTTTCTCCTTCCGCCGCTTTTATAGCTGTGCTTTGCTTTTTTTGTTTCAGACTTTCGGTTTTCAGGCTGCTTTTAGTAACTGCGCGAAGATGCTGTATTATAGTTGGTCGATTCGGCCTGTTCATATTTAGCCGCAATGGCCTCTAATGCTGAAGCGTACTGTTCAATGGCATTATAGAAATTATCCATCTGTCCTTTATCCTGCTGGAACGCATTGCGGAATGCCTGCTGGGCTTCTCCTTCCCACATGGTGGCAAGGTTTGCTTCCTTCTCCACCAGCTCTTCGATATAGCCCTTAAGCTTCGAATTCATATCCCGAAGTTCTCCCGCCTTTGTTCTCAACTGCTGTGCTGTTACCTGAAATTCTGCCATTTTCTTTTCCTCCTTTTATTGATTGGCTTATCTAGTAGTTTCGCTCCTGCGCAATGCGGAGCGCGGCCATCTCGGCATCATATGTTCTCTGAGCGATGCTGCGTATATCTGCCGCAACCCCTCTCAATTGTTTTGCTGTCTCTCCGATTTTCTGCTTCAGCGACTCGCATTTTCTCAGATATGCGTTCGCATTTTCCCCCTTCCATCCGACGGAGAGTTCCTGGATGGAAGCTGAAAATCGCTGCTGCGCCATACTATTCATCTGTTCGGCCACCGACTCCAGCCGTTCCGCCTGCCGGATCGCACTTCTGAAGTTCATGGTGATCTCCCAACTCGTCTGCGCCATCTTCCCTCTCACCCCCTACATGATAATGTCATCCGGCAGTTTTCCTGCCAGCTCATTTACCTCTTTTTCCACATTCAGGTAGGTGCCGGCGATCTGTTCCAGGTCAGCCGGATGTTCTTTCAGACGTCTGAGCATCTCATCCATCTCTTCATATCTGGATTCAAATGCCTTTCTGTGAGCATCCGCAGCCTTGCCATTCCAATAGGCCCTGGTTTTGGTCACTCCGTCTTTCACCGTTTCAAAATCGCTGCCCAGCTGGGAAATCGCTCCCGTCAGTTCCTCCGCCTTTGCCAAAAGCGTCTCCGGGGATACCTTAATCGTAACCTGTCCTGCGTCCATCTCATCCTCTCATTTCTGCCGCTCTGCGGCTTCTTCGTCCATCTGTGCTATATAGTGATCCCATCAATCAGCGAACCGACAGACTGTTCGCAGCGGTCGTACTCTTCACGCGCATACCTCATGCATTCCACAAGCTCCGCAAGTTCCTCGTACAATTCCATGCAGGCGTTATAATCATCCGTGAACTGTTTGACAAACGCCTCATTCGCCGGCCCGTCCCACATGGCATCCAGTTCCTGTACGCCCTCGTATACCTCCGTCACATGCTTTTTCATGTTATCCAGCGCTGTTTTCAGTTCATTTACCTCGCCCTCCAACGAAGGGGTTTCCACTTCAATTATTTCCGTATTCATCTCTTCGCTCCCTTCTGTATTCCGCCCCACTCTCTGCAGGTTGTCAGAATACGTTCATCGCCGCACGCCCTGTGTCCTTCCCCTTCAAAGCACCTGCTCCCAGTCCTCCGGCTCTCTGCCGCTTTGTCCCCCCACCAGTCCCGGACGAAGGTCTCCGGCTGCAGCTTCCCAACCGTAACCCAAGCGGCTGTTCTCCTGCTCACATGTATCCGTCACCCGATTCTCACAGTCTGAATACATCCTGCCGATCTGCTCTGCTGCCCGTTCCAGGAGCATCAGCTTTCCATATTCCTCCTCCATCTGCGAGGTACAGGAGCGGATGGCTGCGATCGCCTGATCCATCTGCGTCATCTGTGCCAGGGCGGAACGAATCTGAGAAAGTTCTTCACAGCCTGCAATCAACCGTTTCCCCTGCGCATGCAGTTCGGATTCAAAGGCCGCCAAACGGCTTGGATTTACCTCGAGCATCCCTGTCTCCTCCTGTGTCTACAGCCTATCACTTCTTTTCTTTCCTGTCCGGTTTTTCCGACCAATGGTTGCCGAAAGCCGACGAACGGACGCTGCCGGCGTCTTCCCCCTACAGCAGGATCAGATTCATGCCGTTGGTGATCCCATATTCCTTCAGCGTTGCTTCCCGATCCAGAATCACCTGTGTTTCCTTGCAGCACAGGCACATCCGCTCAGGATCTCCGGTCAGGCTGCAGTGTTCTTTCTGACAGATCATCTCCGTGATCTCTTCCATCAGCGTGGCGATTTTCACCTGTTCATCCAGCTGGAAATTATAAGTCCTCCCCATGGAGGCCGCTTCCAAATCAACTAAAATCATCCTGTCCTTCCTCCTCGCCGCTCCGGCCAATCCAGCCTGCCCATTCCCCGGCCAGTTCCGATGCGCTTTCCTGCGTATAGATACAGATGCCGGTTTTCTCCCGCATCCTTGCCAGGTAGCGCGAAGATCGGCCGTCAAAGATGCGATCCGTCCGGAAAATCTGCGTTTCTCCTTCCATCCGCCGCATCAGCAGCGTCCGCATATGGCAGTCCATCTGTTCCCATTCCTTTGCTGGCAATTCTGCATAGGCCGCTTCTTCTTCGCGCATCGCTTCCAGTTCCTCCAACAGACGCTCTCCCTGCTGCGATACGAAGCTTTTGATCTCCTTCAGCCGCTCTTCCGTCTCCTTCTGCCAGTCCTCACAGGTTCTCTCATACATACGGATTTCCTGGCCGCCTCTGGCCGGTTCCTGGACCACAACCGTTTCCTGATGACAACAGGAAAGTCTGATCCGCATGCCGTCCGGAAACGCATATTCCTCCAGGCAGGCCCGCCCTGCGTTTTCCAGCGTCCTTAACATCCGTCTCACCTTTTCCGAAAGGACAGGCCCCTTCTCCTCAAGCCGAATCAGGCCTCTTTCTGTCAGACGGACAAACGCCTTCACCCGTTCCGGCCGTTCTGCCCGCTCCTCCTGCTGCGGCGCGAATCCCCATATCTTCCCGCCTCGTCCGGCCTGCATCAGATACGCGTATTCCGCACGGCTAAAACAGAGGATTTCATCCCTGCCGCTCATAATACTCCTTCACCAGCCTCTTTCCTCCTCTCGACATGGGGATACAGATCTCATCCGGCAGCCAAAGAAGATTTTCTGTATATTGCGCCCGGCGCACCTTCGCCATATTCACCAGATATCCGCGGTGGCATCGCAGGAATTCATCGGGCACCTGTTCCTGCAGGCCTTCCAGCGTATCGTAGCAGGGATATTCCTCCCCGCGCACGCGGAGAAAAACCTTTTTTTCCCGCGCTTCAAAGTAGAAAATCTGTTCGTAGGGGATCAGCCTGCTGCCTTCCCTTCCTTCGAGCCGGAATCCCTCCTGGCTTGTTCCTCTCCGGATCCGTTCCTGATACATCTCCACCGCCTCTGTCCATACATCCATCAGCTGCTGCGGCGTTACCGGCCGCAGTATCAGTCCGTTCGGCGACAATCCGGGTTTCAGATATTCCAGAGGCGATGTTGCCGGATCCGCCGTCAGCACCAGAAAGGCAGAGGCATACCTGCTTCTGATCTGGGAGAGCAGTGCGCGGGCGGCCTGCGGTTCAAAATCATAGTTAAGGAAATCCACCAAAGGCTCCTGTGCAAGATAACGCTTGACCTCTCCCGCCTTCTCATATAGATGATATTCCACTCTCTCCTGCGTCCGCTTCGCTGCCACGGAGGAAAAGGCCTGTTTCACCATTCCATTTTCTTCAGGCATAGCAGAAAAAGAAACAAACGTCAGCACTCCGTCTCCTCCTGTTTCTGATTCGCCACGAAAGGAATCACCACGCTGACGGTTCCATGCTCTTCATCGGCAGGCACCAACGCATTTCCTGCCTTTGTCACCTTGCCCCTTTCCGAATAAGGCACATCATCGAATCCGAAGAAACGCTGTTTATCCAGATTTCCTCCCAGATGAATTCCCTTCTTCTCCTTCACGAAGTTCTCATAAATCGCTTTTCCCACCGTCTGTTCCCGGTCATCCGGGTTCATCGCGGCGATGAAATAGATATTATGCAGAGCCCCCTTCTGGGTGAGCATCTCCACAAAACCATGATATTCAACCTGCTTCTCCGCCGCATAGGCCTCCCTGACGAAGCTGGGTAAATCCGCAATGATGAGGAAATATTTCTGCATTTCCTTCATCCGTTCGTAGATCTCTTCTTCTGAGCAGCCATCCCGCCTGCCCTGCTGTTTTATCTGTGTCCGTTCTTTCAGATCCGGTATCATCTCGCTAAAGAACGCAAACTGTTCCTTTCTCGAAGTAAGATATCGGGCCCCTGCTTCCTTGGCCGCCGCAAACAGTTCTCCGGAAGCTGTATCAAATACCGCAACCTTTCCGCCCATGGCGCCGGCAGTACGGATCATTCCCTTCAACAGATTGGTCTTTCCCGTTCTGGCCCTTCCGGAGATCAGGAAGCATAACTGATAGCACAGATCCACCGCATAAACTCCCGCAGTCTCCCGGTTGTATCCGATCGGGAAATACCGTCCTCCCCGGATGTACGACTGATATTCGTCCGTCTTTTCCAATTCCTGCCATACCGGCTTCTCCGGAATGACGGGCACCTGTCTCGCCCGCCTTCCCTGCCAGACAGAGTCCATCCGCTGCGCTTCCGCCCGGATCTTCTCGCTGCGCTGGTAATCGTCTTCCGCTTCCAGGCTGATGGCAGCCTGGAATTCCAGAGCCTTGCCGTCCACCATCGCCAATCCCCGTCCCTTCACATTGATCTCAGGCAGCGTCGTCAGCTGATAGGTTTTCAGCACGTCTCCATAGGCAAGCTTGTCGTTCATTTCCAGACAAAAAGCCGTCCGGATATTATCTGCCAGACGTCCCGGGATTTCCATGGAGCCATAGCCCGCGGCAGTAATCACCAGATAGATACCATAGCCCGCGCCTTCCCTGGCAATTCGGATGATCCGGTCGCTGTACCGATCCTCCGTTTTTTCCCGGAAATTGGCATAATTATCGATCATAATCACCACAGCCGGATATTCCTGGCCGTGTGTCATCACATATTGACTGTAATTTCCTCCGCCAAATGCAGCCTTTCTCTCTTCCAGCATCTGAGCCAGGAGATAGAAGAATTTCCCCAGCTTATCCGAATCATTTTCATACATGATTCCGCCGAAGTGCGCTTCTTCCTCAAAGGCGGAAAGCATATGGCTGCCGAAATCCATAGCATAAATGTTCACATATTCCGGTGAATAACTGTTCACAAGCGCATAGGCAAGGGTCTGCAGGAATGTGCTCTTTCCGCTCGTAGCCATACCGCAGATGGCAAGATGCCCTCCCTGCGTAAAGTTCACCCACAGCGGCAGCTGCGCTTGATGAACCGGATCGTCCACCAGGCCGATCGGTACAGCCAATTCCCAACGTTTCCCGTATTCCGGCCACTTTCCGCCGTCGAACGTTTTCCCAGCAATCTGCTCCCAGATAAGAGAGGTGGGAAGAACCGGAAGCCAGAGCATCTGCCCCTTCTCGTATCCACATTGGACGGCAGTCTGAGCCAGGTATTCCACAATGGCGTCCAACTGGGTCCTTTCTTTCAGTTCCGGCAGTCTGATCGCCCGCTCCGCAGCATAAGAGATACAGAAAGCAGCCCTTTCTCTCATCGAATCGAAACCTTTGCTCTCCGCCATTTCGGCCAGCTCCTGAAGGCTCTGTAGGCGTTTCCGGTTGAAGTCATTGCGCTCCAGCCCTGCCTTTTCTTCCTCCAGCCGGTCAAATACCGCCTCTATCCGGCCATCCAGCTCCTGCAGCAGCTCCATCAGATGCGTGATCCAGGTAAGCCGCTCCTCTCCCTTAATCAACAACTTGGCATGATTGCCGATCAGCGCCGTCTTGCCCGTATGATCCAGCATCATCGCAATCACCCTGCGCTGATTTCCATTGCTGTCATAGATCGCTCCGCTCCAGCCGGACTGGAACAATTCAAACAGTTCATCATTGCCGACCTGCAGATAGCCCCTGCCCGCCTGCGTCAGGTATGCGGCATCCGGGCGATGCAGCATATCCATACTGTCCTGCTTGTCCTGCACCCGCAGGCACAGGCGGAAACGGGAGTTGCTCCAAATGTTGTCATCCACAGTGCCGGACGGCTTCTGCGTGGACAGGATCAGATGTACGCCAAGGCTTCTTCCCACCTGTGCCACACTGATCAGTTCCTTCATGAAATCCGGTTCCTCCCGCTTCAGTTCTGCAAACTCATCTATAATGATAAACAGATGCGGAACGGGTACGGATGCCTCGCCGTTTTTATACATGGCCGTATACAGATTGATGTTGTTCACGCCATGGTCGTTAAATATCCTCTGTCTTCTGCGGTTTTCACTTTTGATGGAAACCATTGCGCGGCGCACCTGATTTCCGGACAGGTTGGAAATCTGCCCCAGCATATGAGGAAGGTTGGTAAAAAGATTCCCCATGCCTCCGCCCTTATAGTCAATCAGGAAAAAGCCGATATCATCCGGGCTATAGTTAATCGCCAGAGACAGGATATAGGTCTGCAGCGTCTCCGACTTACCCGAACCGGTGGTGCCGGCCACCAAGCCGTGGGGGCCGTGATATTTCTCATGGATATCCAGGTAACAGTCCGCTCCGCCGGATTTCTGGCCGATCAGGGCCCGCATGGAATGAATGGTTCTGTTTTTCTTCCACCGCTCCGGCACATTCAGCCCCTGTATGGTATCCACCCCGTACATATCCAGGAAAGATAAGCTGGAAGGGATTTCCCCTCCCGCTTCCGTCTCATTTACTTCATAATTGCTCAGCTTCCGGGCCAGTGCCTCCAGAGAAGGACGATCCACCTGGTCAAAGGCGATCCTCTGCCGTTCTTCTTCCCCGGCTGCCACGTCATACATTCCGCAGAAATTCTCATCCTTCTCGATCACCCATTCACAGGCGTTGGGAAGCTCCTCGCACCGCTCCGCCATCAGAATGCAGGTAACTCCCAGGGATTCCTTTGCATCCAGAAGATATTTGGCCGCCGGTTCGTCCGCCAGCAGACCCGGATCCGATACGAATACGATATAGTGCGGCTTGTATGTCTGTTCCCTGTCGGAAATTCCCTTCTCCTCTTTGCGTTCCCGAAGGATCCGCGCCAGTTCATAGAGAACCTCTCCGGCCTCCGCTTTGTTCGCAGCAACAAAACGCACTTTCCGGTCAGCAGACCACACATGAGGGAACCATTTGGCGAACTCCCATGATTCCGCCTCGTCCCTTCGATCCTCATTATACAGAAAAACCATTTTCACATCTGTATAGCAGTTGTTCAGGGCGAGCTGCGCGATCAGGCTGTACAGAACGCTTCTGGCCCCTCCCTGCTTGCCTACGGCTCCGATCAGCCTGTGATTTTTCAGATCCACGCACACAGGAACCTCCCGGAGCACCGCATAATTCTCTTTAATCAACCTGGGATTGTCCGCCAGGGAATCTTCCCAGAGCATAAACCGTTCCTTTGGGATCCTGATTTCCGCCTGGAAAGGGATGTCCCCAAGTCCCAACCGATGATTCAGGAAGTCCGCATGGTTGCTGTTGCGCGTCCACAGCTGAAGGGCACCGCCCATCTCCGACATGAGCTGTGTGGGCGCCGGATACATCGCATGTAAGGCCTGCGCGTTATGCTGATACCTTTCCCGGATCTCCATGTCCATCTTCTTCAGATAACCGCTGTAGGCGTCAAGACGGTGCAATTCTTCTTTCCTTACCGTCTTCCTCGCATATCGGACATTGGTCAGCGCCCAGAAGACACCGATCAGCGCGGAAGTCACCGCAGTGATCAGCCCAGTATACATGAAAGCGCTGGAGGCGCTGCCGGACATACGGCTTCCGATAATGGATATTCCGCTTCCCAACAGCATGGGAATCGCCATGGTCATCGCAGGGCCGATCAGCATAAAAAGCGGCGTGTTGGGTTCCGCTTTAGGGGCCGGCGGCGCTTCGATTTCCACAGGAGCCGTCTCCAGTTTCTCCTGGTGCCTGGGAGGACGGTGATAGAGCACCTTTCTCCTCTCCCCTCCTGCCGGGCTCACCGGAATTTTTACACACGGCTTCAGTCTGTCCGTATCCAGACGAAGCTGTTTCGTATGGCGAACTGCCAGAATTTCTCCCAGATATACGATATTCAGTCCAAAAATATGGATGCTGTCCCCAAAATTCAGCCGGACCTTTCCAGAAATCCTCCGGTAATTCACAAACACACCATTGCTGCTGCAGTCTTCGATCTGGGCGGCCGAACCGGTTTTGCTGATGACCGCATGCCTGCGCGAAACAATATCCTGAAAGCCATATTTGATTATGTTTTCTTCATTCGTTCCGATGGTAACAGGATTTGCCTGAGAAAACACATATTTTTCATACACGGCAAACGAGCTTTCCTGCTCCTCCACGAACAGGGTCAGCCGGGCATCCGCCTCCGTCTCCAGTTCAAATACTGCGCCGTCCCGCAGAAAGCCGCCGTCATCTTCCTTCTCCTTTGCATTCAGCTTTACGCCGTCAGATGGAAGGAAACGCCATAGGCCATCCACCACCTCCAGCTTCAGAAGTACATCCTCCTGAAGCTGGAAACAGGCCTTTTCGATGACCAAAACCGTCTCTGTATTATTGATCGCAGGAAGAAGGTATTCCCTGTATGCCTTTGGACTGTAAACCTGAAGCACTGTGCCCATCCCTGTTTCCCCCGTCCTTCTTTGGATTTTTGTTCTTTACTGATATGCCTGATAGAGTGTCGCCACCTGTGTTTCGCTAAGCGCGCAGTTCCAGATTTTCAGTTCATCATATGAGCCGCAGAAAAGCTTATCCCAACAATCAATGCCGAGATATGCCATGGAATCCGGATTGGCAAACGCCGTACCTGCCACATCACCCGATGCCACCCTATCTCCATTTACAAACAGCGTTCCCTGCACGAAATTAATCGTATTGCCTCTCTTATCTCCTTCTACTACCAGCACGATATGATGCCAGGTATTCAGGCTGAGACTGCTGTTGGAGGTATTCTCATACCAGGGATGGAACTCCAGCGCAGACTCTTCCGCATTCCTGCAGGACCAGACCACAGGGAATATATCATCTCCCGCATCATTTTCCTTTTTATTCAGAACCAGACGTTCTGCTCCGCCCTGCTCACCCAGGAAGTCGGAACCCACCTCAAAGATGGGCGTATAATTCTCGTACTCCTCCGCTTTGACCCAGAAAGATATCGTATAGGTCGGTCCAACCGGTGTCACATTGTCCAGGCGCAGGCCATAAGTGCCATCCAGACGGACAGCCTGGCCATCCACCCCTTCCTCATAAATGGCGATAGAATCGTCTGTTTCCTCCGGAAGGGTTCCGCCGTTGTAGCCTTCCGCCGTATCATTCTGCCGCACCACCGCACGCGCTCCATCCAATGCGTTCTCAAACGTATAGCTGTAACGGGTATTCGGCAGATCGGACAGCGTCTGTCCTTTCACCACAACGGGCATGTTCTCCTGTACAGCCGCCGCAGTCTCACTCACCGGTGCCTCCGTCGGCGGTGCCACCTCCGCTTCGCTTTCTGCTCTTTCCGGCACTGTAGTCTCCGCTTCTGCCGTTTCTTCCATTGTCTCTGTTTCTTCCTGCCTCTCCTCTTCCCTGCTGTCCGGAGCAAAGAACAACTGGTAGGCAATAAAGCCGCCGGTTGCGAGCAAAACAACGATCAAAGCAACAATCAGCAGGATCACCACCAGATTGCCGGGGCCTTTTTTCTTTCCATTGGAATCCCCCATCTGAGGAGCCGCAGCCGCGGAAGGCTGTCCGATATTGCCTCCGATAATCTGTGTAGCATCCGAATCGGCAGGGCCGTAACCATATCCGTCTTCTCCCGGATGTCCATAAGCAGCCCCCGTCCCGGACTCTGTCTCCTGTCCCGGGGTCCATACCATTTCCGTCCGGTCCTCCTGTTCCGGGGCCGCATAAGAATCCGCCTCCGTCCCGCTGCTTATCTCCGTGCGGTCTATTCTTTCTTCCTCTTCTTCTTTATACACAGGAGCTCCGCAGGCCGTGCAGAATTTCGCCCCTTCTTCTAATTTCGCTCCACATTTGATGCAAAACATATTCTTTCTCCCAACCGGCGTGTCTTACCTTGCAGCCGTCCCTGTTTACTCTCCAATAATTGCAGTTACATCTCTGTCAATCCGTTCGGATGTCTTACCGTTATACAGCTTCAGATCCCCGCGATACCTGTTCAAATCATAATCCGTCAGCAGCAGTATCCTGTTTTTATCCAGGCAAAGGGCGCCATATACGTCTTTCTCAATTTCCTTTGTTTCTTTTCCGTCATATACCGTTAGAGATCCCTGCTGCGTATCGGCGTCAAAATCCGTATAATAGAAAAATCCAGCCTCATCCGAAAAACGGACATACGCATACACATCAGAATCCACACGCGCGCCGTTACAGTACAAATCACCCGACGAATTAGAATCCAGATCCTTCAGATAATAAACCCGACCATTATCAATACTCAGTATATCATCCACTTCTTCGTCCATTGTTTCCATGGCCCCCAGCTGTCCATCCTTATAACTGAATCTGACCAGAGTTCCGCTTTCTGAATATGCATCAGCCGCACCTCCCATCAACATATAAACGGCCTGGGTATCTTCATCCACAATCGTCTGCCATGGCATATACTTGGGATCCATTTCCGTTATCATTCCGTTCGCTAAAAGCAGCTGGGTGCGGAACAATATCGCATTATTTACCGTCTCATAAATATCCTGTGTACCCTCATAAATAGCAGAAAACGGCACTTTATCGATCTGTTCAACTCCGTCCGGCGTGAAGCATGAAAACATGGATACACAATCCTGTGATTCTTCCACCAGGTTGCCGAAATAAACTGTCCCATCTCCATACCACTGCACCCAAATGTTTTCCTTAAGCGCACTGGCTTCTTTATTCTTTCCGTCATAACACATAACTGCCGCCTGGTAGCCGGAAAGTTCAGATAAGGAGAATGTTGTATTCTTTAACTCTTCCCGCACGTCATCACGGTACAGTTTCTCGTCATACTTATCCATTTCTTCATAATATGCTTCATCTGTAACCGTTTCCATCCGGGTATCTCCCCAGAACGTCACCACTTCTTCCTGTCTCTGATAATCTTCAATGCGCGGTTCCTGCATGGCGCTGTCCGCTGCCGCCATATCATCCTCTACAAAATCCATATAGGTATAAGTCAAATCCTCCGCATCCGGATCCACTTCCACATAATATACTTTAAAATCCCCGTCTATATCCTCTACGCCTACCTGCCAGGCATAATCCGAAATCCTCTCTCGGTTTTCAAAGTCTGTCATCACATAGAGTTCAGAGCCTTTCCCATATACCAACGTAGAGAAATCCTCCGAATAGTCAAACAGCATGGAAACTTCTGAGTCCAGCTTTTCCTCATCCTCTTTACCGCTCACATCGCCGATACACAATTCCTGATCATCCGATGTTATCCAAATTACCCTTTTCTCATCCCCGGAAATATGGTATTCTGTAACATTTCTCGCCAGTCTTTCCTTATTTTCCTCCATATCGCTGACATAGAGATTTCCGTTTGCCAGATACAGCACTTTATTGTTTCCGAGCACTTCAAAGGAGTCAACATCCGTATCAATTTTGACCGGTTCCGCTTCCTTCTTTTTTAAGGAAACTCCATAAAGAGTAAAGCGATAATTATCATCTCTCTCCCCGGTAAAATACAGATACTTTCCGTCTTCTGTCTTCTTTCCATAGGCCAAGGAACTCAGATAAGCGTCATCTGTACCGTTCCCCATGTCATCCTGCAGCCGAACCGGTTCCGACTTTCGGGTATTCCCTTTCCACAGTTCATTATCCTTCACATAGAAATAATCTTCTCCACCGCCCAGAAACACCAACCGGATAAGTGCAAACAGAGCAATGCATACAACGGCAATTCCTGCCACAGCTATGGCTGGAACAGCCCACTTTGCTTTTCCTGCATGCCCGCTTCCTTTCCCGCCTGCAGAACCAACGCCTGCGCCGACGCTCTGTGCGCCGTCCGCCGTCTGCTGCATATCCTCCAGTATCCGTCCTCCGCAGGATGCGCAGAAAATATCTCCCCGCTTGTTCTTCGTTCCGCAATGCGGGCAGAAAATAACGTCTGCCTCCACTCCCTGCTGCTGCCACTGAGAGTCTTTGTCCTCCTCAGCCGTTCCATTAAAGGCCGTCCCTTCCCGGACCCCCTCTTCATGGGAAGGGCCGTCCGGATTTTCCTGGAATTGGCGTTCCCAATTCCCTCCGGTTTTGATCGTCTTGTCTAAATCCTGCTCCGGCCTTGAGCCTCTTTTGTTCACAATCTTCGTGGGCTCATCTCCCGACCATTCCTGCGCGTGCTGCTCCTCCGCGAGGCGTGCTTCCTCCGCAAGGCGCTGTTCCTCCGCAAGGCGCGCTTCCTCTGCCTGACGCTGTTCCTCTGCACGGCGTGCTTCCTCCGCAAGGCGCTGTTCCTCCGCAAGGCGTGCTTCCTCAGGCTGAAGGATCTCCGTCGGCTGATCCATCATTGGCTGTTCTTCCGTCGGCTGAACTGCCGTCGGCTGCATTGCCGTCGGCTGCACTGCCGTCGGCTGCTCCTCTGCAGGTGCCGGCTTTTTCACGGGCGTCCCGCATTCCGGGCAGAATGCCATATCCTCTCTTAATTTATGTCCACAGAATTCACAAAACATATTTCCTCCCATTCTTCTCCGTTCCTTTTCAGGCCTTCTTCAGCCGGATTTCTTTTTTACTATGCATTCATCTCTTCGTTTATCTTATCCCGCAGCCGTTTCCGCTGTGCGGGCCCTCTTCCGATCGTTATCAGGAACCCTATCAGCCCGATCAGCGAACATGCCGCCCCAGCTGCCAGGATGATGATTCCGCTGCTTCCTTCCATCCGTCTCTCCCTCCTCACAGCCATCCGCCGTCCTTAATCTGACTCATCACCTCTTCAAGAAGCTGCATTTCCATATCTTCTTCCTCAGGGGAAGAGGACTGATACAAGGCAACTGCCTTCTCATAATACTGGCGGAAGGTCTCATACTCCCGGTCGCTATTGGGTTTCTCCTGCTGAATGTCCACCTCAAGGAACGCAAGGCGTTTATAGGGCCTATAATTCTCCTCATCCCTGCTGATCTGTTCCTGCAGGACTTTATATGCCAGTTCATAATCGCCTGTCTGCTGGCTTAGAATGGCAATATTTTCATAGGTCGTATCCGTCTCCCATCCCTGCGCGATGACGGTCTGCAGGATCTCAATGGCGCTTCTCGCGTAAGAGCCGTTCTGCGTCATATCATACAGATCAATATAGCTTTGTGCGAGACGTTCCAGAATGAGAAGCTGTTCCTTTGCAGGAAGCGTTTCACGCGCTTCTGTCAGGAGCGCTGCGGCCTTCAGATAATTTTCTTCCGTTTTTCCCATGGCCTTATACGCCTCATCACACATCACATAAGCGCGCATGCGGAGCCCATCTTCCTGTGCCTGATCTATGCATGCCAAAAAGTCCGCCTCCGCTTCTTCATAATTGCCCTTTGCTTTGGCAATTTCTCCAGAAGCCAGGCTCAGATCCGCATCGGAAAGGCTCAATTTCCTGGCCTGCTCCAGGATCTTCTCCGCCTCATCCAGCCGTCCCAGCCTTGCGAGGGCAATCGCATAGTCCCGATAATACAACGAATTCGTACCATTCCGCTCGATCGCCGCAGCAAAATAAGAACAGGCACGTTCGTATATTTCCTGTTCAAAATAACAGTTCGCCAGAATGAAATAGAAATCCGCCAGATTATTCTGCTGCGCCACTTCCTCATTATAAAGAATATTTTCTGTTATGAACGCGGCTGCTTCTTCATACGCTCCCGTTTCATACAGATACAGCGCCTTCTGATAACCTGCATCTGTCGCTTCCGGCAGCAGCCCGGATGCCTCCTGATACAGTTCTTCCAGCGTCGCGCCGTCCTGCTCTTTCCTGGCCTCTTCCATCCTATGCGTCAGTTCCTGATATCTTGTCTGTTTCTCCTCAAAGATCCGATCTCTTCCCGCAAGCATGAGGATCAGGCCGGCAAAAAAGACGACCAGAAAAAACAGCCCTGTCAGCCATTGTCTCAGCCGAAGCAGACGATATCTGCCATCCAGACGGTAGATATTTTCAATGGCCTTACGCATCGCTTCAGCGCTTCGGAACCTATCCTGCGGCCTTTCTTCCATCGCTTTTAGCAGGATCGCTTCAAAGGATCGGCTAAGGTGCGTATCCCGTCCTGTTTCTCTTTCCTGTTCCGCATTCTCAGTTCTGCTTTCCGGACGCCTTCCGCCCGTAGCGATATAGTACAGCGTCGCTCCTGCGCTGTACAAATCGCTTCTTTCGTCCACATGAACCTTCCGGCCTTCTGCAGCCGCCTGCTGTTCTGGAGATGCAAAGGATTTCGAATATCCCTTTGTCAGCAGATCTCTGTCCGTCAGAAAGCCGGAAATATTAAAATCAATCAGACATATATTGTCCTCAGGCGTCAATATCAGATTGGATGGCTTTACGTCCCCATGAATGATCGCAGGCTTCTGCCCATGAAGGTATGCCAGCGTTTCAGTCAGCTGAGAGGCATATTTTATCAGTTCTCTCTGGCTGAAACGCCTTCCATCCCGGACGAGCCTGTCAAAGGCAACGCCCGGGACATAATCCATCACGGTAAAAATATCCTCACCATACCTGAGGAAATCGAAAACCTGCGGCAGATATGGATGATGAAGGTTCTTCAGAATATCCGCTTCCTTGGCCGGATCCAATACCTGCGCAAGCCCTCTGTGCATCCTTTTCAGCACAACCTGCTTGCGCAGCCGCATATGATATGCCTTATAAACTGTTCCCCCGCCTCCGGAACCAATTTCTTCCAACACCCTATATGTATTGTTGATGACCTGACCAAATTCCATTCCTGCGCGCCTCCCGCTTTGCTATATGGCGTAAGGAGCGGTTCCTCTCTTAGCTGCCGTCAGGACAGCTTTGTTCCGCACTGGGTACAGAAGGAAACGCCTTCTTTTACCTGGGCGCCACAGCCCGGGCACAAACGGGTAGGAGTATAGTCATTCTGAGGCATAACCCCTTCCTCCATCCTCGCTCCGCAGTTGCTGCAGAAAGCTGCTCCCAGTGCAACATCTGAACCGCATTGCGGACACTTTGTAAATCCACGCAGTCCTTTAATCTTTTCCTGATAGTTAAAAATATTCTCCTGACAAACTTTGATCTCCGCAATCTTGATCAAATAGTCCTCATTTTTCAGGACAGCCGCACGAAGAATCTTCTCTCCCATCTGGCCGGCATCCGGATCTTCCTGCTGCGGATCCGACATCCTGCGATATTTCGCATTCACATAACCGATCAGGTCTTCTTTTGCGAATTTCTCATAATTCGCGGCTATCTGCGCACCGACTTCCTGCACCAGAGTCGCAATCTTTCTTTCCTCTTCCGCAATGGCGTTATTCAGCTTTACTGTTTCCGCCATATCCTTCGTTTTCTGCATTGCGCCCTGACCCGTCTCCGTCAGTACCTTCCCCACATTATTAAAGAATAACGCCATGGATTACTCCTCCTTAGAAAGTCGTCCCTGTTCCGATCAAACTTACATACCATTTACCGCCGGACTTGACAAGAACAAAGCTTGTCTCATCCTCCTCTTCCATATCGCCGGATATCGTCATTCTGACAGTAAGTCGCCTGGCTGCCTGAATCTCCACTCCTAATTCCTCATATGCATAGCTGTCTTCCAACTCCCGTATCTCGCGAGCACTGAGTTTCTCTGATTCCAGCACTTTCATCTTCAACTTAATGTCATAATCATAGAATCCGGAATACTGCATGGACTCTTCCAGCGCATCAGCGGCTTCCTCCAGGACATACTCACGGAATTCACTGGCTTTCATGTCCTCTGCCTCTTCCTCATCCACATCATAGAAAAGCCCTAAATCCCATGCAACTTCCAAATCATCTGTATCCATTTCCTTCAGGATAAGATTCAGATCCGTAGCCCGAAGCGCTTTCTCCCATTTTCCATCTTCTATTCCCTGTACAAATTTTCTCAGCACAGCCTTCGGTCCGGTGCTGGCCTGCCAAATCGCAATTCCTGCCACCAGAACTACAAGCACTGCAAAAACCACCGCAGCGATCCCGATTGTACGGTACTTACGCTCCTCCTGTGTCATACTGGCTCCGTAAGCCGCCCCGCTGCCCTGACCAGCCATTCCTCCCGTCTGACCGCCAAATGAACCCGCTGCCTGGTTCAGCGCGCTATTTCCATCAGCAGGTCCGCCTGTCACCTTGCTGCCACAGTGCGGGCAAAAAGCAGTGCCATCTTCTATTTGTTTTCCGCAATTTCCACAAAACATCTTTCTATCTCCCCTCTTTTGATGTTCTCCGCCGCCAACCAAATCTTCCGAGTTTTCTAATTTTCACCAACCCAGTTCAGCATTATTTCTGTCGGGCACCGCATCTGGTACAAAAAACGGTATCTGCTTTCAGCGGCTCTCCGCAGTTCTGGCAGAATTTCATGTCAGCGGTATTAACACCTGCCGCATTAGGGGCTGTGCCGTTGAATCCTGCCATATTTCCGCCTGCCATATTCGGTCCTGCCACATTTCCCATATTCATATTATTATTGGGAGCCGCCGTATTCCCGCCCATGGGTGCAGTCATTCTAGGCGCAGCTGCAGACTGTTCTCCCGTCATACCTTGGATCGCTCCCAGGCGAAGATGTTTACCGAACAAAGCTTCTACACCAAATATGAAGTATACAAGGCTCTCGATCAAATTAAAGATTTGCTGAATTGCCACCGGAAGCGCATAATACTCATCCGCCAGCGTAGATACGAGTGCTACGATTTGACCAATAATTCCGTATGTGCCAAACAAAACGGAAAAGAGAAGAAAAAGCACGAACGCCTGTTTCGCCGCCTTTTTAAGAAGATCGTCTTCTTCAAACAGAAGAACGTACAGGATCAATCCGATCATCACCACGCTGCTCCCGCTAAGCCCGCTGAAATACAGGAATGCAGCCATTACTGTCACCGGAATTCCCAATTTTGTCTTTCCTGTCATGATTCATCCCTCCTCGGATTTTAAATATAATTTTGCACTATGCCCTCATGCAATGTATATACGCAATTTATCATTACATATGGCTTTCATTATTTTAAAATCTGCAAAAGGTATTGTCACTTATAAGGGAATAAATAACCACGTTTACGCCCTATTTGACAATATTCGACGTGTTTTGACAGGTTTATTTTGGTTGAAATACCATTATTTTATCAACGTAAACCCAATATATTCCGTTACATTTTCTTCCAGTTCCACCTGGCAAAGGCCTGCCTGATACTGTCCACATAAGGCCTGCTGATAGAAAGCCGGACTCCTCCCTGCAACAAAAGCTGTTGGCGGGAATATTTCATCACTTTATCCAGCGCTACAATATAGCTGTTATGACATCTGGCAAAACTATCGCTCCTTAACTCTGCCAGAATTTCATCCAGTTTTGCCGTCGTTTCCCTGCATCCTCCATCTTCCAGGTAAACATAAGATTTTTTGCCCCGCCGCTCTATATAAACAATCTCTTTTTTGGGCACAAGTTCATTGCCGCTGCGATGTTTCAGACACAGCTTATCCCCCTCTCGCCCCCGTTCAAGCCTAACCTTCCGAATCACATCCGGCAGACGACGGGCAAATTCCTTTTTTAAAATGTAATAACAGTGCCGGGTTTCATACACCTCAGTAGCAAATTCCAGATAATTGGTGCAGAATGCGATTTCGCATTCCGGGTGGCTCATACCGATCTCCTTTGCCAGTCCAATTCCTCCCTTTCCCGACATCTCTATATCCAGGAACAAAAGATCCAATTCTTTATCCTGCATAAACCGCAATAATCCACCCTCTGAATCAAATGCAAAGAATGCGCACTCTATTCCCTCACCGTCCATAAATTTCCGAATTTCCTGTTCCATTTTTGAAAGGATAAACCGATCATCATCGCAGAATCCAATTCGCATATGCACCACCTCCCCCAAAACATCTCATGTTCCGGTTTCTAACGCGATATTTACTTCAAATATATCCCCTTGAGCCTGATATTCCCAAGTTCCATTATGACGTTTTACAACATCTTCAATAATAGACAGCCCCAGCCCATGATCTCCTTTCTTAACCGTCTGCGGCCTTCCTTCTTCAATCTTGACTGCTTCTGAGCTATTTTTTATCCGAATCATCAGCCAAGAGGCATTGTTATCACAAACCAGTTCCAGAAACCGTTCCCTTTCCTCACTGAGCCTCTCACAACCTTCAATCGCGTTATCAAACAGATTAAATAGCACACTGATTATTTCACAATCAGGAATTCGTCCATATTCGAACGAATGAATTCGGATATCCGTTCTGATCCCTTCCTGCATGCACCGCTTTACCTTACTTGTAATCACCGCATTAATCAGTGGTTTGGAGCAATAAACCACTCCTTGCAGTTCTTGAAACTGACAACGCAGCTTCTGTGCATAATCCGCAATTTGCTCCGCTCCTTTATCGGCCGGTATGACAACATGCATCAATTCTTCTAACGTCTGAATATGATTGGCAATATCATGACGCATTTTTCTGGTCAACTCTATTTGTTCCCGCAGAGAGCTGTCATAAGCCTCCATCAAACGGCGCTGCAGAAGCAAATTCTGATTTTCCTTATAAAGGCGCCTCTGTTCTTCCTTCAAATAGAAAAGACTTCCTACAACCAGTATGATTCCCACAATGCCGGTCATAATATATGACTGCAACAGCGTTGTCCCTTCCTGCAAAGAAAGCTTGCCCGCCATGAACCACGCTAACAAAAAATAGATCAGAAAAAGCGTCCATACCAGTCCTTTATGCTTTATCTCCAATCTTCTCAACCGTCCAAAAATCTTCTTGCCACCTCTGGAAAGCAGTATCATCCAAAAAAGCCCAAAAACCATCGCAGCAGCCGTGTGGATTCCCAGAGTATTCACTACCCGAACGCCAGAACCGAACACAAACAGGTTAGAAAAAAGGCCGGATGCCGCCGTCCCGACGAGAGCAACCCCATCTCCCAGCCAGACCATACATATTGCCTTCGTCACATCATCACTGCAAGCACGCCGCAGCCAGTGCGGAAGGATTGCGAGCCAAACCAACGAAGCCACCGCTTCCAAAAAATCATAGAATGGAATACCTTCATAATAATATTTTGCAACAGTCTGAAGCAAAATATTGACGAAAAGCACCTTGCCCCAATACACTGCCTGAAACTTCCATTGAGCAATTTTAATGCTACAGGTCCTTAAGATAACAATCATGCTGCTTCCAAGCCCTATTCCAAAATATGGAATTGCCGCAATTATCATTTCCGGCATTTTTACCTCCATACCGCCCAGAATTATCCCTCTAAACGGCTTCCTGCAGCCCCTTTTCTTGTTTCTTCCCCATTATAGGATCTTTTTTTACGCTTCGCAAGACGTCTTTCTGTTTATAAAAATGTCCAAAAAGCGCAAAAACATCCCCGCCTGAAAATACGGTTCTCCAACTTTTTTTCCAAGGCGGGGATGCTCTTTTTTTTTAAGGCGCAAAGTTCAATCTCCTGATTCTCTGACGCCTTCAAAGGGGGATAAATGAATCAGGTGCTTATGCTGCAACGCGAAACCTCTTTACCGCATTCAGCACATCATCCGTTTCATCTTTTGCATTCACGAACACGAGGTTGAACACCTTTCCGATACCTAACGCAAATACTCCCAAAATAGACTTGGCATCGACTGTTATGCTGCCATATGTTAGGTCATATTCTCCTTCAAACTGTCTCATCGTCTGCACGAAATTCTCAGCCGCTTCCGGGTTCTCCAGGTAAATCTTTACCGATTCCATGTCTATACCTCCTATTTTCTTTTGTATAAAACAACCTTCTGGAGATATCTTACAAAAAATCTTTCTTGCTGTCAGGAGGATTTTTTTAACAAAGGGGGAATTCTTTGCACTGATTTTTTTCTGAATGGAAATCGTTTTCCGTCCAAACCAGAACTCTCTTACCCGCTGATCTTCCGATAGTCCGCCGGAAGAAGTCCCACCTCTTCCTTAAACACCCTGCTCATATATTTGGGATCAGAAAAACCGGTCAGTGCGGCTATCCGGGTAAGATTCAATGTAGTTCCAACCAAAAGCGTTTTCACCTTTTCCACCTTCAGCCGCCTTAAGTCTTCCGTAAAAGACAATCCTGTTTCTTTTTTGTACTGACGGCTGAGATACTCCGGTGATACGCCAAGTTGCCTTGCCGCTTCTTCCAATGTGATCTGCATGTTATAATACTCTTCTATTAACCGCTTTGCCTTCTGTACCAAAAGGGAAAATCCACCTCGTTTTTCCCCTTTCTCCTTCACGACAAAAGCGAATAATTGATTGAGGATCTCTTCCACCTGTTCCCAGGTAAATGCGTTCATCACCCTCTCCAAAATCACCTGAATACGCATTCCGGTCTCTTCCAGCGCCATATATTCTCTAGCCGTATGAATAATCGTCCAAAGAAAAACCAAAATGTTTTCCTTCATTTCCTTCGGATCATGACATCTTCCCCGGAAAATAGAAATAAATTCTGCCAGGCAAACAGAAAAGTCGCCAGCATCCCGCTTAATCACCGCCTGTTTCAGCCTTACATTCATCTCCGGAGGATATCTCGCCGGATAAACCTGCAGCCTGGCAATCAAATTCTCTGAGATCATGCTCCGCCCATCCAGCGTCAAGTTCCAGTCTAGCAACTCATGCAGCCGCTTTCCCGCTTCTCTCAGTTCCGAAAGCCCTCCACAATCCATCCATCCACATACTGCCCGGTTGTCTGTGTTCGTTTTCAACATGGGGGTTACGGCATCCCGAAAATAGCTTTCCAGATCCCGTTCTTCTCTCTTGTGATAGATCAGCATTGAAAAATGAAACCTGTCACGGAAGCTGGTTATCACACATTCAAAGTCTCTGGAATGTTCTGACACTTCCGTCAAAATCCTGTAAACGATATCCTTATAATGCTCATAGTATTCTCCCAGCCATACCACATAAAGGGACAAATTTTCTGAAACTCTTATTCCATATTCCTGCTGCAGCGTCTTGGCCGCCTCTTCCCCATCTACCATAAGTCCCGCCATAGCGCTGCTGACAATATTCTCCAAGCTCAGGAACATATTCTTGCGTTCTTCCTGACGCAGTTCTTCTTCCGCTCCTGCTAAAGCTTTTTTCAGTTCTCCTATCCTCACCGGTTTCAGCAGATAGGTAAGAACCCCTAGCTCCATCGCTTCTTTTGCATAATCAAAGTCAGAATATGCGCTGACTATCAAGGCCTTTGTCTCCAATCCCTCCTTCCGAAGCGTTTTCAGCATAGCAAGCCCATCCATGTCTGGCATTCGGATATCCACAATGATCACATCGGGCCGCAAGCGCCGAATCAGTTCCAGCCCTTCTCTTCCGTTATCCGCTTTTCCCACTACCTGATACACCGGATTCAGTTTCTTCAGTATTCCTTCCAGGCCATCCCGAATGGGAGCCTCGTCTTCCACAATTATTATTCTCAATATTTTCCCCTTCCCTAACCGGCAGATACAGAGTAACCCGCGTGTACTGATCCGTCACGCTTCTGAAATAAAGCCCTGCCTCATCCCCATAATATAAGCGCAGTCTTTTGCGCACATTTTCTATTCCGAAATGATTCTGTTTGTGATAGTTTTTATCATTGAGCCGCTCCAGTATCTTTGGGTCAATCCCCTTTCCATTGTCCCCAACTGTCACAAGAAGCTTCCCTTCCTCCACTTTTCCTGCAATAACGATCACGGGCTCCCTTCCGTTCCCTGGGAGTCCATGCCGTATACTGTTTTCCACCAGAGGCTGAAGGAGCATCTTATGCATATTTGTGCCTACCGACTCTTCCGTCACCTCATAGAAAATCTGGATCTCACACCCCAGCTTTTCCTGCTGCAGGCGGACATATTTTTTCAGCCAGGCGATCTCCTGCCCCAGCGTTGTAATCCCTCCTGCATCCTTAATGGCGTATCTGAGAATATCCGCCAGATCCCCTACCATCTCGCTGATCTCATACTCCTCTTTGGCGATCGCCTTCCAGTTAATCGTATCCAATGTATTATACAAAAAATGCGGATCGATCTGCGCCTCCAATGCCGAAATCTCCGCGTTTCTCTGCTCCATCGCCGCCCTGCCCGCCTGCTCCATCAGCCGTTCCGTCTGTTTGGCCATCGCATTAAAACCCGCGGAAATTTCCATCATCTCTACCGGCATTCCTTTTACTCGCTTCAGCCTAACGGAATAGTCCCCTTTTCCCACAAGCTTCATAGCCTTCAGGAGATTATCTACCGATAAGATCAGGGGCCGCGCCACAAAAAAACTGTAAATCACAAATAAGACGGCCAGAAGCACACACATCAGCGTCAAAAGCACACGCTGCTTTTGCAGAGCATCCAGGTAAGAAGAAATACAATACAAACTTACCATGCTGCATCCGGTCAGTTCATTATGCAGCGATTCCATCCTATATTCGCCCTGCCTTACAGCCTGCCGAATCTCTTCTGAATCCAGCTGAGTTCCTATCCACTCCCAATTCGGTGCACTTACCACCACCCCATCCTTCTCCAGGAGGAAACTGTCCTCTTCCACCCCTCCCATGGCCGTCTGTAGTACTTGTTCTTCCAAATAAAGTGCTACCCGTATCCCCAAAACATCCTGTACATCCATCTGTCTTTGTAGAGCGAACAGGTATGTAACCTCGCCATCCGTGCTCTGTATCTGAAATGGAACCTGAAACACGTCAAAAGGCCCCGTTCCATCTGCCTCCTCCCCTGAACCTTCTTCTGATAGATGCATAATTCCATCATGATACAGCAAAGCACTCTCCGGCAGAAAAACCGCTATCCCTGCAATTTGGTCATCTCTATTGCAGATTCGCTTCATCCTTTCTTCCAACCATACCTGAGCATCTTCCGTTTCAAATCCTTCTTCCCCATATCGCTCCAGGGCTCTTATAACCACCGGATCCGTACAGAAATCATTCAAAAGCGCTTGGTAACCTTCCAGCACCAGCGTAAGGCCCGTATTCGCCATCTCTAGTCCAGCGCGAACCCTTCCTTCCAGATTATCACGCATGGAAGATACCAGTACGCGCTGAGACAGTCCGGCAAAGATCAGCAGGGGAACCAGTGTCAATGCCAGCTGCTGGAAAATCAGTTTGATCCTAAGCCCCCAAGACTTCTTCATTCCGCACCTCCCCCAGAAGTCGGCAGATCTTTCCTGAACCTTAAACGCCTTCCTCCATTCGTTCCGCTATCTGCTGCGCATATCTGCGGCACTTCTCTTCTTCATCCGCTTCCACCAGTATCCGGATCACCGGTTCGGTCCCGCTCTTTCTGATCAGCACCCTGCCGCAGCCTTCCAACTCCTTCTCCGCCAGAGCGATCGCATCCTGTACTTCTTTTCTGGAAAGGACCTCCCCTGCGTCCGTCACCCGTTTGTTTATCTGCACTTTCGGATATACCTGAACCCCGGCCACCAGGAAGGAGGGCATGGTTTTCTTTCCAACCACGATTTCCATCACCCGGATAGCCGTCAGGATTCCGTCTCCGGTAGTGCTGTATTTGTTGAAAATAATATGGCCGGACTCCTCTCCGCCGATGCTGTATCCGCATTCCTGCATTTTGGCTGATACATATTTATCCCCAACCGGTGTACGTTCCATGCGGATCCCTTCTTTTTCCAGCGCTTTTTCCACACCCACATTGGAGGCCACGGTGGCCACCACCGTATTGTCGATCAGCGCTCCCTCTTCCTTCATCCGCACCGCACACAGGTACATGATCAGGTCTCCGTCCAGCACATTTCCCTTTTCATCCACAGCAAAACAGCGATCCGCATCTCCATCAAAGGCGAATCCCACATCCAGGCCCTGTTCCACCACGAATCTCTGCAGGGATTCAATATGCGTAGAACCGCAGTCCACATTGATATTCAGACCATCCGGCTCATCATGGATCATATAGGTCTTGGCCCCTAGCATCTCAAACACCGTCTTCGCAATGCTGCTGGCCGCCCCGTTTGCGCAGTCCAGCCCCACGCGATATCCGCGGAAAGAGTGGATCGTCGTGGAAGTCAGATAACTGATATACTGATTCCTCCCCTGAATATAATCCGTAATCTTTCCAATATGCTCATTATGCGCATAGGTGATCTCCACTTCGCCATCCAGATATTTTTCCACCTCTTCCAGGACAGATTCTTCCATCTTATAACCATCCCGGTTGATGATTTTAATTCCGTTATCATAATAAGGGTTATGGCTGGCGGTAATCATGATTCCAAAATCAAAATCTCCGCTTTTGGTCACATAGGACACGCTGGGCGTGGTGGTCACATGCAGCAGATACACGTCAACCCCGGTACAGCTCAGTCCTGCCGCCAACGCATACTCAAACATATAGCTGGAACGTCTCGTGTCCTTCCCGATCACACATTTCGCCCTCTTTTTCGCACCTTCCGTAAAATACCAGCCAAGAAATTTTCCGATCAGAAATGCGTGATCCGCTGTCAGTACCTCATTCGCTTTCCCACGAAATCCATCCGTTCCAAAATATTTCATACTCACTCCTTCCTCCCGTCAAACGGAAAGCCTGCTATATTCCCCTGGCAGCGCTGCAGGTTTGATGCCCTGTTTCCCGCGGCAGGGTATTTGATTTATACTATTTACTCTAAACCCTGGGCCTTGATTTTGCAACAAAAATCCCGCCGCCGGCCCCTTACGCCGCCTTCAACGACTCATTATCATTGAAGGCGGCGCAAGGGACCAAGCGGCGGGCCATATCCCTGTTACTGCATCGCCGTTTCTAACGGTACATCGCCATATACTCCCCATGTGCCTCAATTAATTCATCACACATGCTGCGGATATCATCAATACTCAGTTCCGCCGCCGTATGGGGATCCAGCATGGCTGCCTGATAAATATAGTTGCGGTCTCTGGTTCTGGCGGCCTCGATCACAAGAAGCTGTACATTGATGTTGGTCTGGTTCATGGCGGCCAGCTGAACCGGCAGCCTGCCAACATGGCACGGGTTGATCCCCTGCGCATTCACCATACAGGGCACCTCAACGCAGGCATCGGAAGGAAGATTATCGATCAGCCCGGTATTGAGGACATTTCCTCCGATCTGATAGGGCTTATTGGTCACCACCGCTTCCATGATATAAGACGCATACTCACGGGAACGTTCATGCGTAATCTTCCCGTCATTGAGAATATTCCTGCGTTCTTCTTCCCAATCCGCGATCTGCTTGATACAGCGCCTTGGATATTCATCCAACGGGATATTGTATCTGTCGATCAGTTCCGGATAACGGGACTTGATATAGAACGGATTGTATTCGGAATTATGCTCGCTGGATTCCGTACAATAATAGCCAAAGTTTCTGATATATTCATAGCGAATCATATCATTATGCTTCTCAGAAGCATTTTTCTCCAGGGCACGCCTCCGGATCTCCGGATACAGATCGTTTCCATCCTTGTCCTGCACCTTCAGCAGCCAGGCCATATGGTTGATCCCCGCGATATAATCCGTAGCCCCTTCCAGCTTATCTTCCATTCCAAGCCCCTTCAGCAGCCCTTCCGTACATACCTGTACGCTGTGGCAGAGGCCCACCGTCTGAATTCGGGTATATCGCTGCATATAACCGCTGAGGATCGCCATGGGATTGGTATAGTTCAAAAACAGCGCCTTCGGGCATACCTCTTCCATATCCCGTGCGAACTCTTCCATCACAGGTATGGTGCGCAGTCCCCTCATAATTCCGCCGATTCCCAGCGTATCCCCAATCGTCTGCTTCAGGCCGTACTTCTTGGGTATCTCAAAATCAATCACCGTGCAGGGCTCATAGCCGCCAACCTGAATGGCGTTCACCACAAAATCCGCATCTTTCAAGGCCGCCTTCCGGTTCTCCACGCCCAGATAGGTGGCAATCTGCGCCCTGTCCTCATTCACATTATGATTAATCGCCTTTAAAATAATCTCCGAGTCCTCCAGGCGTTTGGCATCAATATCATAAAGCGCAATTTCCGCGTCCCGCAGCTGGGGCGTGCACATGCAGTCTCCCAGCACATTCCGGGCAAACACCGTGCTTCCCGCTCCTAAGAATGCAATTTTTACCATGGTACCCCTCCTGTCCTTGTATTTTATTTATGTTTCCTATAGAATGGTCTTGGTGGTTCTCATTTTATGATTTTACCGCCTTTCATTCTATACAGATTGTTTCTAAATTATTGTATTTATGTTGTTTTTTAATCAGGCGCGGGCCTGTGTCCCGCAACGGGCATAGGAGGGGAGAGGCAAAAATGGAAACGGGCAGAACAGAGCAGGACATGGATACAGCAGACAAAGGCCTCAAAGGCCTGAAACAGCAGGCCGCAGAACCCCTTCCTTATTCCTTCGGAATACAGGAAACCGGCAAAGCAGCGCCGCTGCGCGGCGCTTCGCGTGAAACCACAAGGCTCCTAAGCGGGCCGGAACCGGGCAGCGCCGTTCATTTCTATTACTGCGGAAGTGAATCCTGCACGCCCGGCCATTTCTTCGGCCCTGCCGTAAGGCCGCATGATATTGTCAAGATTAGTTGACACATTTTTCTCAAGGATATCACTGACTATGCAGCCACCTCCAAAGCCTCATAGTACTGCCTGCGTTTTACCATGGGAGGAAGGCCGCCATTGGCAGAGCAGATCCTCCGGTTGTTCCAGTAGCTGAGGAAGTATCTCCAGATAAGTACCTTTAGTTCTTCTACTTCCATCTGCTTTGTGTCATAACGGTCATAAAGAAGCTCCGTCTTCATTCTGGCCCACATGCTCTCGCAGCGTGCATTATCATGGCAGCGCCCTCCGGCACTGTTCATGCTTTGATGGATATGATGCTCCCGGATGGTCTGACGGTAGGACTCGCTGGTATACTGTGTCCCGCGGTCACTGTGGATGACAGCGCCTTCCAACGCAGGATAGGCAGTCAGGGCGTTTTCCAATGTATGGATACATAGATCGGCTTTCATATTTGTTTCCATTGCCAGACCGAGGACACTAAGATCAAAGCAGTCAAAAATCGCAGATACATACAGTTTCCCATTGGATGCCGGAATCTCCGTGATATCCGTAATACATTTTTCTAATGGGGTATCAGAACGGAAATCCCGTTTTAGCAGATCATCCGATTTCATGGCTTCACGATCAGCCTTTGTGATCCCGTTGGGTTTTCTCTTAGGTCGATGGCTAAGGCCAATCTGATCCATAACTCGGTATACGGTTCTCTCACTGGGAATATGCACTCCTTCCGGCTGTTTCAGCAACAATGCCTGGTACATCCGGATTCGACCATAAGTATCGTTACATTCATCTTCACTGACGATTTCTTTCATGGCATCTGCCAAATCCTGGTACTTCCAGGGACGGTCTTTATTTGCGAGATATTTATAGAAGCCTTGGCGGCTGACCCCAAGCATTCTGCAGTAAAACGAGATTTTCCCGGTAATCCTGCCGTCTTCTGTCTTCAGGGCCAGAAAGATCATTCTCTGGTTTTTGCCGACTTCCGACGGCTGGCGGCGAAAAAAGCACTGGCTTCCTCCAGGAATTCGTTTTCTTCCTTCAGGCGACGGATTTCCTTATCCTGTTCCTTTACCCGTTTGCGCAGCATGGTAATTTCTTCTGCCAGGCTCATTGCGCTGGTGGGAGTATGGGAGCCTTCTCCGATATCCAGCTTACCGGCTCTAACAGCTTTCAGCCAGGTATGGATGGTTCCTTCTGGGATTCCTAATTCTTTAGCAGCCTTAGCGCCGCCGATTTCCTTGGCAAGTTTTACTGCCTGTACTTTGTATTCATGGTCATATTTACGTGCCACTTTGAATACCTCCTTATTCTCTTGGTTTTATTATGAAATCCTTGAGAATAAGCTGTCAACTTTTTTTATACCACACCAGCATTATCTGATCCATTTCATCCGAAGCGGAAAAGGACGGTATCTGCGCAGAGAAGAAGCCCATGCGCTTGCAAAGGGAGATGCCTTCCTGATCCTTCCCGGAGAAACCACAAAATATATCGCTGATGAGCAGGATCCATGGGAATATACCTGGATCGCCTTTGACGGTCCGGGAGCGAAAGCCCTGCTCGGCAGCTGCCGTCTCGGGGAATCGAATGTGACCTATCACTCACCAACCCCAGAAGCCGCAGACCGTCTCCTTTCCATGGCCTCCTTGTTTGAGACCAGCTTCCAGGACGAAAAAAGAAATTCCCTGGAAATCATCGGGAATTTCTTTCTGTTGTTTTCCTGTATGTACCAGGAGCCGGATACTTTCTCGCAGCTCGCAGGGCTGTCTTCTTCCAATGATACACAGGGCAGCAGCTCCCTGGCAAGCCAGGAAATTTATTTTCGCCAGGCCGCAGCGTATCTGAATCATAATTACAGCTATCCTGTCAAAGTGGAACAGCTGGCCCGCCAGATAGGCGTCAGCCGTTCCTACCTGTACCGCGCCTTCAAAAACTGCGCGCATCAGAGCATCCAGCAGTATCTTCTTGCGCTGCGCCTCAAAGAAGCCCGGCGCCTCCTTCGGGATACAAACCGCCAGATCACGGATATCGCCTATTCCTGCGGATTCACGGATTCACCGTCTTTCTGCAGGCAGTTCCGGAAGGCCTGCGGCCTTTCGCCACTTCAATTCCGCCGCAAAATGTGCAAAAGCAGCCCCTCACAGCCTTCGCAAACATCCCTGTAAGTTTCCTCAAAGTTGCCTGTATACCAGGGGTCCGCAATATCTCCCGGTCGGTTGGTATAGTCCAGGAGCAGATGCACCTTTTCCTGCGGATCATCCCGCACAATGCGCAGAATGTTCCTCAGGTTCATCCGATCCATGCCGATGAGGTAGTCAAACTGTTCATAATCCTTCCTGGTCATCTGTCTGGCATGCTTAAGGGCGATCTCCTCCCGCGAGATCCCATGTTCCAACAGCTTGCGGCGGGTACCGTAGTGAACAGGATTGCCGATTTCTTCTGTGCTGGTAGCAGCTGACTCGATGTGGAACTGATCTTCCAGCCCCCGGCTCCTTGCCAGATCACGGAAGATATATTCCGCCATGGGGGAGCGGCAGATGTTGCCGTGGCACACGAAAAGTACTCGTATCATATTTTAAAGTCCTCCTGATTTGCTAAGATTTGCCCTGTTTTGCCGCGATTTGCCGGGTATGTAGTTGCCGCCGAGATTGTTAAAACAATCACAGAATAAGCAAAACGCGGCAAATCGGGGCAAGTTGAGGCCGTCAATCGTAGTAAAAACGTAGTAGAAAGTAACCAGAATTACTACTCTAAATATTTAACCGAAGCAAATAATATAAAGATTTTCCAAAGCAATAGCCTTTATATTTCTATAGCTTTTAATATCTAGTTGTATTACCTAATTTAAATCTTATATCTTGTGCTATTTCAGACTTATGAAAATTTTGACCTTTTTGAGGATTAAGTTTCATATGAATTTCAGCAATTAAATCTGTCAATTCCCTATCCACTTGCAAATCCGTTCCAAAAAATCGTGATCTATAGTAAAATGTTAATTTCATTAAAGCAATTTTTAAAATATTTTTAGATTTTTCATCTCTAATATATTTCCCCAACAAATTTTTCAATCCAACAATCTTTAAATCACATTTCAAGAACGTCAACATAAACTTCTCAAAAGGTTTATCTTGTTTATTTTTTATTAATTCATTTATTGCTGCTTCTAATTTTGGAGTTCCTACGGTTTCCAGAATTAAATTTTGTATTGCAATTGGAAAAATTAATTTCGTAACATCCACCAATTGTTCTTTCATTTTTTCAAATTCTTCTTCAGTCCCAATCTTGATATGTTTCTTATCACTATCAGAAAGCTTATCGAATTTTATTTCTTTTTTCATATAATCAAAGAGCTTAATCATCATAGCATATAGCATATTCATGCCATATATATAACATTCTAAATGCTCAATTTTATAATTATTATCAAGTAACTCTGCATTCTTTATAATGCTTCCATACATCTGTAATAAAGAATAGAAATCTTCTGCATCATTTTCCTTGATTTCAGATTTACTAATTTCTGTCGGACTCTTTTCTTGATAATGATTAGATTGATCACTAGCAATATCTAATTCTTCTTGTGTAGGTCTATTTTTTTGAATATCAGTGATAAACTGCTCTTTATCCATCTTAAATTCGGTCATTATTTGCACATCATTCAAATCATCAACTAGATCCATATATTCAATAACTATGCTTAAAATATCCGTAGACAGACTATCCAACAATTCCGTACAATCTTGATTAAGACCAGAGTAAAAACAAATTTCGTTTCTAAAATAAATACGTTTGCCCTTTTTAGTTATTTCGTCAAGAAACTCTTTGTTGTTATAAGCATATAAAGCCAAAAAATATTCCAAAAAACTTGTATGACTAAAAACTATATATTCTCCTGAGTACGATAAAATATTTTTTTCAAAGAATAAAACATCAAATCTACTTTTACCTAGGTTATATCCCTTTTTTTGATGATATTCTTTAACTATTTTTTCAAATTCATCTTTTGTAAAAAAGTATTCATTTTTTAAATACATTTGATATGCAATATAACTCAAAAAGTTTTGTTTCAATTTAAACGCATATGTACTACGTAGTGCTTCTTTCGGCGACAATTTTTCAAGAATTATTTCTAAGTAATTTTCCATAACAATACCTTCATTAGAAGGCACAAAATTACTGTCTTCATCCCAAATAACCATAAAAACTGCAATATTAAAAGGTGTTTTTGCAAAATTTATTTGATTACAATAGGAGTCAATCTTATTAACTGTTTCAGTAATATCAATCATATCTTCTCTACCTTTTGCCCATTTTGTAACCATAGCCCTTATCTGTGATTTTCCCATATATTGTATATATATCTCTTTAAAAGTAGTGCCATAGTCTGGAATTTGTTTCACGTCTAAGGATTGAAAAAATTCTTCTTCTATCGTCAAAATAAATCTATTATTGCTATATGTTTCAATAAATTTTTTTATCCATTTTGTATGATTAGAATCACTCGTTTTAACATTATCAATAAGGAAAACCATTTTCCCTAAAGAAATCAAATCAGTAATTTCATGTTTACTTATAGCCTCATAATCTAAAATATTTCTTTGAATAAATTGTATAGTACTGTCAATTAATCGATCTTTACTTTTTGGTAAATATTTCATATTAATATGAATTGGAACAATTCCTCTTATCTCATATTCATTAATATATCTTAAACCTATCTGCTGTAAAACAGTTGTTTTCCCTGTCTCTTTTTTGCCCACCAAAAGTATATTATCATCTGTTTCCATTATGTCCTGAATGTTAATTTCTTTTTTCTCATCTCCATTTTCCTTCACATATTCTGACTTATCTGCCAATACAGGATCAACCAAAATTTGCCTAACATCCTTAGGCGATTTAGCATCAAATTCTTTTATCATGGAATATTTTTCCGACATATCATAAAAATATTGGCTTATTCCTTTTATAACACCAAATTTCATTTGTAAAATGTCTGTGTCAGAACATATATCATAACTTTCTTCTCCTTCAGGACAAATATTAATTCCTTTGTCAAATTCTCCTCTATTTTTCCCATAATATGTTCTTAAAAGTACATTACATTTACGTCTATCATATTCAATATTTAATATAGAATATCCATTATATCCATCTACTGCTCTCCCCTCCGCAAAATCCAATGGGTATAATTTACCTGCCGTACTGTACACTGTTTTTAAATTTCTGCGAACTATTTGCTTGAGATCTTCATCGTGAACATGTCCTCGTAATACAAAATCATATTTTGCTAATTCTTTTTCAATTTCTAAAGATTCGCAATCCTCCAGCCATTCCACAGGATGGTGCATCATGCAAATCTTTATATCATTTCCGGCTATATCATCATATAATTCTCTAATTTGTTTTGAACCTACATAAAGTTTATTCTTTTCAATAACGCCTTTACCTGATGATCTCCATGCCGAATCGACGCAGGAAATACCTACATTTATTCCATTTATTTGCTTGCTATATGAATATCCTAAATCTCTAAATTTTACATCTGGTAGTTGTTCTTTTACAATTTCATAAAAATAAGACAGTCTATTCTTATAGCTGCTGTCAAAATCATCCATTATCTCATTTATATCTTGTAACGATTCTATTTCCAATCCTTTTTCTAATCTTGGCACAATTTTAGTGATATCAACTTCATGATTGCCTGGAACAAAAATAAATCTATCATTAGACAAATCTAATTCTCTTAACAATGGATTAATCATTATATCCATGGCCAATTTCCATTGCTTTTCATCTTCTAATGCTTTATCCCCTCGTTGTATCAGATCTCCCGTAAAGCAGATTAAATCAATAGAAATATTTCTCTGTTTCCGTATTTTTTTAATATCATCAATTAATTTCTTAGTTATCTCTGCAATTCCTGCTCTATCTTTTTCCTGAATATGCGAATCTGAAATATGTAATATATTAAGCACTTTCATGTTTTATCCTCCGTTCTATTTTTTTCTTTACTTTCATATATATAACATAAAAAGGAGTTATTTCGATATGACTACAGTACAATTAATAAAACTAATAATTAATGCTAAAAATAAAAGTGAAATAATAAAACTGCTAAATACGCATCGAATTTCTGTAAACAAATCTAAATACTGCTGATATCAACAATTACTACTATAATCCTAAGCCTCAAGTGCAGTTCCGCATTGTCCACACACTATTCATAATTTTAATTATAGCATACATGGATATCTTTGAACACCAAAAACGCCCTGCCATAGCAGAGCGCCTTCATTCTTTCCATAATTATATTGCCCGGAACATTTTCTGTGAAACTGCCCCCTCTCCGTTTATCTTCTCCATCTCCTTCCTGGCATTCTCCAGTTCTTCCACCCGCTTTAATTCATCCACTGCGTCTTCCAGGCCCAGATGGGTATAGGTGTTCAGCGTTACTCCGATATCGCTATGTCCCA